>Ga0172381_10001598_pt1 | contig 26285 bp, 45 predicted proteins | sample Leawel6488metaG_FD_119754 | JGI IMG/M metagenome (GOLD analysis project Ga0172381, IMG submission 119754) | Leachate microbial communities from a municipal landfill in Southern Ontario, Canada - Leachate well 64-88 metaG | ecosystem: Engineered > Solid waste > Landfill > Unclassified | place... | reverse complement strand
TCACAAGGTTATATTAGGATTTTCAGATCATACACAAAGTTCATTATCTGCTAGTATGGCAGTAGCACTAGGGGCAAGAGTATTTGAAAAACATTTTACTTTAAGTAATGCTTTACCTGGACCTGATCATTGGTTTAGTGAAAATCCAAATGGATTAATGAAATGGGTTAATACAATTAAAGGTTGTTATAAAATACTTGGAAGTTCTGAGGTTAAACCAACAGATAAAGAAAAAGAAATGAGAAAAATTGCAAGAAGAAGTATTGTTGCATTAAAAGATATAAGTGTAGGGGAAAAATTAACCGTAGATAATATTGGATTGCATAGACCAGGGATAGGAATACCAGCAGAAAAATATGAGAGTTTATTAGGTTCTTTTGTTCTTAACAAGATCCATAAAGGAAAATTAATAGAAGAGGATGATTTTTATTGATTCAAGATTTAAAAGATTTTGGAAAAATGTTTTATGATTTTATTGGACTAAAACCAAATAAAATTCATCCATTAGTATTAATTTCAGGTGAACCTGAGATTGGGAAGAATGTTTATATTGGTGCCTTTTCAGAAGTTAATGCTAATGGTGCAAAAGTAAGAATTGAAGATAATTGTGATATAGCATCTTTTGTAACAATCAATTGTGCAGATTCACATAAAAAATGTATTGGTTTAGAAAAAGAAATTGAACGCAAAGATATTATATTAAGAAAAAATGTTTTTGTAGGTAGTCATTGTGTAATAAAAGGTGGAGCATACCTTGATAAAAATTGTGTGATAGCAGCAGGAACGATTGTAAAAGGAGACTATTATCCACCATATAGTTTAATTTATGGAAATCCATGTAAATGCAAAGAAGGGTACTACAAAAAGAAATGATCCCACATAATAGACCAACAATAGGCAAGGAAGAAAAACAAGCAGCAGAAAGAGTATTAAATTCTGGTTGGTTAGCACAGGGTAAAGAAGTAGAACAATTTGAAAATGAATTTTGTGATTATTTAGGTTTGCCTCATAGGTGTGCTATTGCTGTTAGTAGTGGTACAGCAGCATTATATTTAGCATTGTGGTATTTAGGTGCGGAAGATTATCATGTTAATATTCCTGTTTATACTTGTTCTGCTGTTAGAAACGCAGTAAGAATGGCAAATAGCGAAGAATATTATTCGGATTGTACTAAGCATAGTGTAAATATAGATATTGAAAGAACTAGAAGTAAAATTACAATAATACCATATATGTATGGAATACCTTTTGATATTACTAAAATAAAGAAACAAGAAAAGGATTACATTATAGAAGATTGTTCCCAATCGTTAGGAGCAAAAGTTAAAGATATTTTTGTTGGGCTAAATGGTTTTTTCGGAATTTATTCATTATATGCTACAAAATTAATTACTACAGGTCAAGGAGGTATGATAGTTTCAAAAAATAAAACAATAATAGATATATTAAAAGATTATCGTGATTTTGATATGAAATGTGATAAAAAATCAAGATTTAATTTTCAGATGACAGATTTACAAGCGTCAATTGGTAGAGAACAACTAAAGAAACTGCCACAATTTTTAAGTAGAAGAGAAGAAATATTTCAAATATATAAAAATGCAGGATTAAAATTAATTGATAATAATAATAAAAAATTTAAACCTGTAAGATATAGGGCAATTATTAGAACAGAAGATATAAAGCAATCAAATTATATAATAGACAAATTAAATAAAAATAATATTAATACGATAATACCTATAGAAGAAAAAGAATTATTAGATAATCCTGAAAATTATCCTAATGCTTATAAGTTAACTCAAACAACGGTATCATTACCCATTTATCCAACATTAAAAGACGAAGAAGTTAATAAAATAATAAAGGTTGTGAAAAACTGTCTATAAAACTATTATCAGCCCATCAGCCACAATTTTTAGGTTATCTTGGACTTTATCATAAAATAGCCCTTGCAGACGAATTTGTTTATTTCGATCAAGTCCAATATGTTCCGAAAGATTTTATTTCTAGAAATTATATAAAAACCCCACAAGGAAAATTGTTACTAACTGTTCCAGTGTTAAAAAAAGGTTATTTAGATAAAACAATTGCACAAATGGAAATAAATAATCAAGTAGATTGGACAAAAAAACATTGGAAAAGTATATTAACCAATTATAAAAAAGCAAAATACTTTAATAAATATAGTGATTTCTTTGAGGATTTATATAATCAAGAGTGGAAGTACCTTACTGATTTAAATTATGTAATTTTAAAATATATATTAAAGCAATTAAAAATTAATACAAAAATACGTCTTATGAAAAACTATAATTTCCAAGGCAACAAATCAGATTTAGTTTTAGATATGTGTAAACAAATGAATGCAAATTTATATATTTTTGGCAAGATGGGAAGAGATTATGCCGATATTGAAAGTTTTGAAAATAATGAAGTAAAAGTATATTTTCAAATTTATAATCATCCAGAATATAATCAACTTTATGGTAAATTTGAACCTTATATGAGTATAATTGATTTATTATTTAATGAAGGAGATGGTGCACTAGATATATTAATGAGTAATAATATTACAAAAGAACAATTAGAGGTGAGTTATTTTGGAGATTAAATCAGATATAAATGATAAAAATGTTATTGATAATATGCTTAATTTATTTTATGAATGCCCTATATATGATCAATATGAACTTTTAAACAACTTAGGGTTATTTATTAAACGCCAACAAATGTCAAGGATTATGGTAATGTGGGAGTTATATAAACAAATTATTAATGTACATGGTAGTATTATTGAATTTGGAGTGAGGTGGGGGCAGGATTTAGTATTATTTGAATTATTCAGAGGAATGTTAGAACCATATAATTATAATAGAAAAATTATAGGTTTTGACACATTTTCAGGTTTTCCTTCTATTTCTGAATATGATGGAGATAGTTTTGTTGGAGATATGAGTGTTACTTTTGGATATGAAAAGTATCTAAATAAATTATTGCAAATACATGAAAATAATTCTCCAATATCACAGATTAAAAAATATGAATTAGTAAAGAGTGATGCTACACAGACATTTAAAGAATACCTAAATAAACATCCAGAACTAATTATTGCGTTTGTGTATTTTGATTTTGATATCTATGAACCAACTAAAGTATGTTTAGAATTATGTAAAGAAAGGTTAGTTAAAGGTAGTATTATAGCATTTGACGAGCTTAATCATTCTGACTGGCCTGGAGAGACACAGGCTTTTAGAGAAGTATTTGATTTAAATAAGATAAAATTACAAAGGTTTTCATTCAGTCCTACAATATCGTACTTTGTAATGGAATAAAATGGTGGTTTTATAATGTGGGAAAATATTTATGCAGAAGGTAAACAAATAGTTCAGTGGCCTTGGTCAGATTTAATATCATATGTAATGAGATATGGTGATATTAAAGAGGATTCAAAAATATTAGAGTTAGGATGTGGTACAGGAGCAAATATTCCATTCTTTTTAAGTTTAGGAGCAGATTATTATGGAATTGAACAATCCCAAACGGCAGTAAATTATATATTAAATAAATATCCAAATGTAAATGTTAAGGTAGGTGATTTTTGCAAAAGTATAGATTATGATGTTGAATTTGATTTAATAGTAGATCGTGCATCCGTAACCCATAATACAACTAGGGATATAAAAGATTGTTTAGAATTAGTACATAATAAATTAAAATCAAATGGTATATTTATAGGAATTGATTGGTTTTCTGTAAATCATTCTGATTATATTAATTGTAATAATTATATTGAAAATGATTTTCTTACTTGTTACAATATTCAAAAAGGACAGTTTAAAGATGTGGGTATAACCCATTTTTCAAATGAAAAACATATAAAAAAGTTATTTAATAAATTTGAACTTAAAGTATTAAAAGAAAAAATAATAGAAGAAGTAATACCAAATAATGAATTTCAATTTGCTTCATTTAATTTTGTAGCACAAAAATTATAGGAGGGTCTTATTGAAGAAAGATTATAATATTAAGGTTAAAGATAAAGTAGCAATAGTAGGTTTTGCAGATACAAGGATACATGCACCATTTGATGATCCTGAATTTGAAATTTGGGGAGTTAATGAATTATACGCGGAACATGACATCCCTAGAGTAGATGTTTTATTTGAATTACATGACTTTGAACATATTAAAAAAAGCAGAAGAAACCCTGAAGGACATTTTAAATGGTTACAAGAAGCAAAAATACCATTATTCCTACAAGAAAAACATGAAGATATTCCAATGTCAATTCAATTTCCTAAAAATGATCTTATAGCAAGATTTGAAAGAAGATATTTTACCAATTCAGTTAGTTGGATGATGGCACTTGCTATAATGTTAGGATATAAAACAATTCATCTTTATGGTATTAACATGGCAGTTGATGGTGAATATAGTTACGAAAGACCATCTTGTGAATATTTTTGTGGTATTGCTGAAGGTATGGGAATTGAATTGTATATCCATCCCGATTCTGACCTATGTAAAACAACATTTTTGTATGGATTTGAAAATGACTATGTTTTAAAAAGAAAAATCCAGGTAAGAATTGATGAATTAGAAGCAAAGCAGAAAACATACACAAATAATAAAAATGTTTACCTAGCAGAGTTTGAACAAATTAAAAAAGATTATAATAATAAAATTCAACAAATGGAATTTGCAATTCATCAATGTGTGGGAGCTATTAATGAATGCCGCTATATGTATCAATCTTACTTGTAGAAGGTGTTTATATTAGAATAGGAGTCATATCAAGTCACCCCGACGATACAGAACTTGGTTGCGGTGCTACAATTGTAAGACACATTCAAAATGGCGATATAGTAAATGTTTTAATTTTAGCAGAAGGAATTACAAGTAGAGGAAATAAAGAAGATAATTTTTCAGAAGAATTAGAACAATTGCAACAAACAGCAATAAAAGCAAATAAATTACTTGGTGTATCCAATGTTGAATTTGGTAATCTGCCAGACAATAAAATGGATTCGGTTAATTTATTAGATATAGTTAAAATAGTAGAAAAATTTATTAATACATATCAACCAGAAGTAATTTATACTCATCATTCTGGTGATTTAAATATTGATCACCAACTTACATATCAGGCAGTTATGACCGCAACTAGACCAGTGGAAAATCAAGTTGTAAGGGAAATATATACATTTGAAATACCTTCTTCAACAGAGTGGAGTTTTGATTATTCATTTAAGCCAAATGTTTTTATTGATATTTCTAATACAATTGATTTGAAATTACAAGCATTGAATTGTTATGAATCAGAAATGAGGAAGTTTCCACATCCTAGATCTCCAGAAGCAATTAAAATAATTGCTCAGAGATGGGGTACTGTAGTTGGATGTAGTATGGCAGAGGTATTTAAACTTGTAAGGAAGGTGATAAAGTAAATATAAAATAGTTGACAGTACTTACCTCTCATGTTATAATTTAATATAATGTGAGAGGTATTATTATTTTATAATAACTACGATAAAAGGGAGGATAATTAATTGTTAACAATTTATGATCTAAGAAAAAAACATGAAAAAGAAATAGAAAAATTTAAAAAGAATTGTAAACATAAATTTGAAGATGGAACTTCTGCAATAGAGAAATATATAGACAATACCGATATAGAAGATGCCGATAGCAATATTTATCATTATGCCACATATGAAGAATGGGAAGAATGTAAAATATGTGGAATGCAAAATAAACTATCATAAATTGTACGTTTTATAATAGTATAATATAATAAAGTTGGGGTGAGATAAATTGACTAAAAAACAAAAACTTATAGAAAAAGCAAAAAATAATCTTAATAAAACTAATGCTTTTGATGAACATGATCAATTTGTAGATGAATTATTTAAGAAACTAATACCATATCTAAATGTTGAAGGGTTAAACATTTTAATTAAACAAACAGATGATATTATAGAGCAAATAAAAAGGACTCCTAATATAATTAATCCTGGTTGGACATTAAAAGATTTAGAATAAATAATACGTTTTGTGGAGGTGTATTATGAAAAGAATTATTTTAAATTCTCCAGAATATATTGTTGGTTATACTAATGGATACAAAGAAGGATATAATAAAGTATTAGAAAATTACTTAGACCAAATTTATATTACTAAACCTGCACCATCAATTATTATAGAATGTAGGAAAGAAAAATGTGATTTTTATAAAAAGAAAAATAAAAAACCGTGGTGGAAGTTTTGGTCATAAAAAATAGAGTTTTGATCTGTCTGGAATTTTTTGTTTCTTGAATAACTTTAAATATTTTGAGTATAATATAATAGTAATTTCTATTAAAAGGAGAGTTACTATTATATGGGAAAAATCAATGTTACCAACCATGCTTTAATTAGACGTTATGAAAGATTTGGGCCTTACACAACAGTTGATAAAAATATTTTAGAAGGAGATATATTATTTGATTTTTCATCAGCACAATTAGTTTTAAATAAAATAAAAGACACACCAATATATAAAAGTAAAGAAGCATTTTATGTTGTTTCAGAAGATGAAAACGAAAAAACAATTATTACAACTTATCCTGTAGAAAAATACGAAAAAACAGATTATTATAAAAGAATTAATGATATAGTTATTATGTCTAAATTAAATTTAAATAAGATTGAACAAGATATTATTCAAAAGATTTTATATAATAATGATGAAATTACAGTAAAACATATGGGTTATAAAAAACTGATGCTTATAAATAATTTTTTAATATTACTAGGAATAGATTATGAAAATACAAAAACATATTTTAAACTATTTAAAATATGGAACATTAAAGACTTGTTTAATGTTAATGAAATAAATAAAATCAGAGAAGAATATTATGGTAGTAGCAGATTATCCGAATGGGAAGATTTTTTAAAGAAATTAAATTTATTTAATTATATTATTCAATATAAAAAACAAGAAGATGAAAGATATCCTGAAGAAGTACAAACATATAGAAAAGTTTTAAATGGTACATTACAATCATTTCCTATGAGATTTTGGGAAGATGATAAGGGTGGTATAAAACAAATAGCGGCAGAATTATGTGTAAAATACTTAATAGAAAAAGTTTTAGAATGGACATACTTAGATATAATTAATAATTTTACTACCAATACTTTTAAAAAATATAAATTGAGTGGTATGACGGAAGTATTATATGAAAGTATAAGTTTTTTAGCATTAGACAATGCATATCCAGGCAGATTTAGACCTTATTTATTTAAGAGAATGAAAAATGATTGGTATTGGAAAATAGAAAAAGAAGGAATTAAACATTGTAAAGAAACAATAGAGTGGTTGTTTGAACAAATGGAAAGAGATGGTTATAAGATTAATAAGAATAATCCATTAACTATTGATTGGATTAAAACACTAAAAAGATACAATGTTATTGGTATGTTAAGTATTACTTTTCATTATGATTATAAGGAATTTTTTAAGGAGGTTTTTAATATAGAATATAGTGATGAAGATATATTTAGATATGTTAGTTATTTTGAAAGTAAAAATAGAGAGTTTGCTGGGTTAAATATGTAGAAATATATATTTAATCTTGACAGGTTAATATAAAAATAATATTATAAAGGAGAATAATAATGAAAAAATTTAAATGTACAGTTACTAGAGTAGATGAATATATTATTGAGTTTAACGAAAATGTTATTAATGAAGAGTGGATGGAAGAATTTAGAAAATATTCTTATGGTTTTTATACTCTAAAAGAACATGCTGAACATTTAGCACAACACAGGGCAAGATTTGAAGCAAATTTCATTGAAGGATATGCTGTACCTTTAGTTAATGGTAAACAACCAGTCTTAACAGAGGAAGAAGATTTGGAAAAAGGTATTAATATAAAAATAATAAGTGAAGATGAAAATTGTGAAGTTGAAGCTGTAGAGATATAGGTCACAAAATATCGTATTCGTGTTATATGAAAGGAGAATAAAATGACAACACAAGAAATGTATGATAACAATTTGCGTTGTAGGGGAAGGGGTTTTAACTGTCCTGGGTGTAAAGATAAATCTAGTTGTGTAGAATATGTTAATGAAGATATAAAACCAAAACCACCATTAGGGATTATGTCTAGAAGTATTTGGAATTCAAAAAGATTAGACGATTTAAATAATGCAATTAATAGATATTATGAAGCTGGATTTAAAGTACCTATAGAATGGATAGAAGAATACAACGATTTAATAGTAGAATATAATGAAAGAATCAAATCGTGATTTTGTGATAATAAAGGAGGAAATTATGTGTTTAATAAATGATTGTGCCGATAAAATATTTGACACTTATAATGAAATATATGATATATATAATGATTTAACTAAACAATATAATGTAGTTAATAATAAAATATTAGATGTATTGCATTTTCTTGAAAGCGAAAATATAAATGCTTGTAGAGGTTGGTATTATGCTAAAACCCTAAAAGATTTAAGAATAGAACGAAGAAAAATTAAAAATGAATTAGAACCATTGAAAAAATTTATTTATGGTTTTGTAGAAAAATCTAAAACTTATTTAACTATGACTACTGAAAATTTAACTAAATTAAATGATATTTTAGAGGAAAAAACAAAAAATAAAATTTATCATCCAAAAGAACTTAAACAGTTTATATAAAAATTTCAGGCACAAAAGAAGACTTTTAAGGTATAAAGATAAAAATACGGAGGTATTAAATATGAAAAAATTTTTACGTTATCAAATGGAACTTGAAGGAACTCATGAAAACGATCTAACAGAAGACTTTGTTAAAAAAATGAACGATGACTATGAAAACAAAAGGGGTATTTACAATAATATTTATGGTGAAACATGTGAAGTAAATGCACATGCTAAAAACAATACGATTGTGCTTTGTGGGTGTATTATTGCTGATACAAAAAAAGAATGTAAGGATATTTATAGAACCTTAAAACTTGAGGCAAAAAATATTTTTAAAAATTGTAAAAAAACATCAGATTTGCTTGTTGCTACTGGTGATAAATTATTTTAAGGAGGATTTAATAAAATGAAAGAAATTTTAGGTGGAGAATTAGATCAAGCAATTATTGATTTAAATATTAATGCTAAAAAAACATATCAAGCAAAAAACAATACAACAGATTTTGAACAAGTATGGGAATTATCAGATGAAGATTATGAGAAGATTTGTAATATCAAAGAAGAAGATTGGAAAGATAATTGGGGTTGGTGGAGAAGTGCAATAGGTTCTAATATGGGGTCAGTTAACCATAGATATAATATAAATCATCATTATATCAAAGCATGGGATGGAATTCAAAGAATAAATTTTGAAGAGGAAAATAAAGAATTATTTTCTAATGACAAATGGTTTAGTGAGAGAAAATATAATAATCTTTTAAACTATATTTGTGATGAAATTGGTGCATCCACTGAGAGAAATGTTTGTGCGTTAGCAGTTGATTTAGCAGAACAAAATAATATGACTATGGGTGAACTATTTAATAAATATCAAGGATAACAAAACACAAATTTCAAGATAGGAGGTAAAAATGAAAATAAATAAAAAGAAACTGTTAGGTCGTTCACTTGGTGGATTTTCAATGGCAGTGCCCATGATTTATATCTTACTTTCGTCTTCAATTTTTAAACTTTCAACTGCTATTATTTTAGGAATATTATGTCAAACAACATTTTTAATTAGTATTGAATTATTATTAGGTGAATTAGATAGAGAAAATAAAATATTAAAAGAAAGGTTGAATGTATAAAATGTTAGGTAGAGATATGGATTATAAAATAAAATTACTTAATGAAAATGGGTTTACTTATACAGGAGATAAATATACTCATTCTGAAAGTGGATTTGATATTTGGTGTAAAGATATTAGATATTTAGAAAATGATGAATTTAAAAATAAATTAGAATATATTATAAACGAACTTAAAATATTAGAAGCAATAAAATTAACTAGTTTTGAAATTTTAACGGATTTTATTAATACATTGGTGATAAAATAAGCAACTTATAACAATTAAGGGAGACACAAATGAACAAGAAATTATTGATTATACCGTTTATAGTTGGAGTATTAATTTTTCAGATAGTTGGTGCAAAAATAAACGAATATCAACAAAGAATAAATAATATGCAGGGTGAAATACAACGATTAAATAATGATGTTGATAAACATAAAAAAGAATTATCTAGTAAGAAAAATACTGATAGTGCCGACACTCTCACAATGGTTGCTACGGCTTATAATGCTGAAACAGAGCAATGCGGTAATGATAATGGTATTACTGCTTCGGGAATCAAAGTAAGACCATATAGGACGGTTGCAGTTGATCCTAATGTCATCCCCTTGGGAAGTGTTCTTAATATAAAATCAGATCATGAATATGTAAATGGAATTTATATTGCAGAAGATACTGGAAATATAAAAGGGAATAAAATTGATGTATACATGACGAACAGGGATTGCGCTGAAGAATTTGGTCGGAGACAGGTGGAAGTTGAAATATTGAAATATGGATGGAGTGGATAGAATTGGTAGATTTTAAAAAAATGTTAGAAGAATCAAAAACAGAAGAATACAAACAACGTAAAGAAGAACAAAGAAAGCAGGAAGAATTAGAATATCAATTAATAAAACAAACAGTTTGTTTTACTGGTCATAGACCACAAGCTAAATGTATGTTTGGGTTTAATTTAAACGATGAAAGGTATAAGCCTTTATATAAAGAATTAACTAGAACTATTGAATTATGTATTAATGAAGAGGGTATTACTAGATTTATTTCTGGTGGTGCTCTTGGAGTGGATCAAATTGCTTTTTGGTTGATACACAAACTAAAAGATAAATATCTTGATATTAAAAATATTGTTGCTGTTCCGTTTAAAAATCAAGATAAAGTTTGGACAGAAGAACAAAAATATTGGTATAAAAAAGTTTTAGAAAAAACAGATGAAATTATATTTGTAGACGAATTAAATGATTTTAAATATAAAACTGAAGGTGTACCAATTGGAGATTATAGTAGAGATAAAATGCAAAAAAGAAATGAATGGATGTGCGATAATTCTAGAATAGTAATTGCGGTATATGATGGTTCGTCAAAAGGTGGAACTAGAAACTGTATTTATTATGCTAGAAAAATGAGCAAGAGTGTTTTTAGGTTGTTTCCACAAAATAATTTTGAGTTAGAAATTAGTTATGGGATATATCACAATAATTAAGGAGTGGTATTATTAGAAGTAAATATAAAATTTACTTGACATATATTTAATAATATGATAAAGATAAGGAAGTGATATATAGTTTCATTTGAAAAACGTTCTATTAAATTTTATTTAGATAAATCGGTAAATAAAATAAAGAAAAACAACATATTGGAATTTTTAACCGAATGTCAAATAATAGAGAATAAACTTTTAGAATATTATTGGAATAATCTTAATGAAATAATTACATATACATGGTTTAAATTTAGTACTAAAGTTATTAAAATAGATATACCAAAATTGAAATCTAATCATTATCAACAAATTTCTCATATGGTATATAGTGAATTAAAAAGTATAAAAGTAAAAATAATAAAGAAGATGTATTTTGTATTTGATGACAAAGATAAACAAAGAATATATAATTATTGTAAAGGTTTTTGTTTTCAGTGGGATGATTTAAATAATTATTTAAAAAAACAAATTATAAAATATAAAAATACAGATAGTAATTATTGTAATTATTTATTGTTGGTAAGAGAATACATTGAAAACAAAGATAATTATAATGCTTTAAAAAAAGAAGTAGAAAATAAATTTTGGGAAGTAAAAAATACTTTTAAGCAACCAGTTAAAAAAGAATTTCAAATTTGGTTATATCAAGATCATGTAATAAAAATAGAGAAGAAACAATTTGAATGGATATTTTTAATTGATAGTAATAATCGTATAAATGGAAAAAAGTTTGAAAAATTAATTGTTCCAGTAAAATTTTCAGATTATCATAAAAATAAATTAAAAGATAAAGAATTACAAAGAACATTTACTTTAAAATTAAATAAATATGGAAGAATTGAAATTATTGCTTGTTATAATATTGAAATTAATTATCCATTACCTAACTCCAATGATAGAATAGGAATAGACATTGGATTAAAAAAATTAATAACTACCTCTGACGGAGAAATAATAAAACAAAACTATAAAATCGTTAGATTAGCAAAAATGTTAAAACAAAAACAATCTAATAGAGATAGCTTACAAAATCATTTAAGAGAAATTAAAGAAGATGAGTTATACGAATTGCCAAATAAAAACCATAAAAAACAACAAAATAAATTAATCAGATTTGTTATTTGTGATAATAGATATAAAATAAAACAATTTCTTAAAAGTAGATTGGACAATCATATTATAATAGAAGATATAAAATTAAGAGATACTAATACATATCATTCTGAAACAAACTATTTAATTAGGACTTTAAACATTCAACAAATAAAAAATGATATTATAAAATATTGTAAAAATTTAGGAATTAAAATTAGTTTGATAAATCCTGCATATACAAGTCAAGAATGTTCTGAATGTGGTTATGTTGACAAAAAGAATAGAAAGACACAGGAGAAGTTCTGTTGTGTTAAATGTGGTCATACAGACAATGCAGATTATAATGCCAGTGTTAATATAATGAATAGATATTATAGAAAAGATATAAATTTAAAAACTCCAATGTGGAGAATAAAAGAAATATTAAATATTTTTTAAGTTTGTTTTAGGGTTTAATTATACCCCTATGGTTAAGCAGTTTTGATACCATAAATATTTTTAAATAGATAATTGTATGCTTTATGGCATTTCATAAATTTATTTATCACCATTAAAAAAGTGTATTTTGTCAATAAGTACACTTTTTTATTTATATAGAACGAAATATTTTTAATGGGGAATATTATTATAACTTACTGGATATAATGATATTAGGTAGTAAAAATATTTTAAATTAATTTTATAAAATGGTTGCAAATATAATAAACATGTATTATAATTAATTACTAGTAATTTTTAAGTAAAAAATAGAAAATAAAAATTAAGTAGGGGGAAAATTAAATGTTGAAAGAAGTCGATCCGTTTATCTTTGAAATTAAACATTTGGCAGAAAAGGAACCTAAACTAAACAATGCAATAGTAAATGTATTTTTAAGACATTATTCTATTAATAATGCACTTACTATGAAAGAAAATCTTTTTAAAGGAAATATAACTAATATTCCAACACCATTTTTGATTGAAATTGCTAAAGAATTAAATGTAAAAAATTATAAACAATACTTTGATGAAGATGAAGAAATCAAAATTGGTGAAATTTTAGATTTAGTTAATTCATATAAAGCAGATCAATTAAATATAATCAAGAGAATTGAGAAACTTGAAAGAAAGGCAGGAGAGTAAGGTGTATGAAAAATATACTGATAACTTTTTAAAATCTGGTAGGGCAACAGAAAAAGAAACTTATATAACTTTATTTAATAAATTAGAAGATTATAATAAATTTATATTACAATGGGAAGATGAAGATTTAGGGGAATTCATTAAGAAATTAGAATCTATTTCTGTGAATTCTGTGAATAAAATCATGCAATTCATTAGAGAATTTCATAAGTTTGTTGCAGAACAAGAAGGTGTAGAACATAAAAAATTAGAACTATTACGTGATCCAAAGCATTATATAAATTTTAATAAATTATTGGAAGTTACAATTACAGAAAATCAGTACAATACACTCAGAAGGTTATTAACAATAGATTCTGGTGATATTAGTTTTAATTATCGTGATGCTGCCATCTTGGTGCTTGCATGGAACAGTTGCACGAACACAGAGATCAAAAATTTAATGAAAGACGATATTAAATTTTATAAACTTGCTGGTCAAGAAAAATGTGAAATTAGATTAAAGACCAGATATATTATTATAGATGATAAAGAAGAAATAAATATTATCAAAAAGACCTTAAAAGAATTTAAATATTTTATTACTGGTTCGGATAAGAAAAAAGAGCATTTTGTGGATTTGCGAGATACCAATGCTTTAATTCGCCCCGTTCAAACTAGACAAAGCGAAAAAGAAACATGTGCCAATCCGAGCGAAATCCTTGGTAAAGTATTTGAAAAACTAGAAACAATTCCTGGAACAAATATTAATTTATATAGTATGTCAATCGAAAGTATTAAAAGAAGTAGAATTATAAATTTGTTGCGTAAAAAAAATGTTAATACTAATGATATAAAAAATATGTTCTCCAAAGGATCTAGTTGTGATTTATATTGGTTAGAACAAATTAGTACTCTGATGGAACGGGAATCAAAACAAAAGGGAAGTTGATTCTTCCCTTACATAATGAAGTAAAAATAATATATTATACTTGACAAACATATGTATTTCGTGGTATAATATTATTAGAAAAATTTTGTTGCTAATTGGTTAATTATGTATTAAAATACAAGAAAAAAGGATGGAATATAAAAATGGATAAGATGCCAATAGTTTCTTTAATTTTTCAATCTATTCCAGAGAGTATTATACTTTTTTCTTTTGGTATAGCAATAATGGGAGAATATATTAATTTTAAAAAAATATTATTAGCAGCAACAATTTCAGCATTAATTTCAATGTTAGTTAGATATGTAGTAATATATTTTGGTTTTCATACTATAATAGGTGTTGTAGTTATATTTGTATTATTTTGGAAGATATTAAAATTGGATGCTTGGAAATCTATAATAGCATCTTTACTCAGTTTGACTATATTAATCTTACTCGAAACATTTATTATGCAATTTGTTTTTGATATATGTCATAAAAATTTACACGATGTATTATTAAATGATTATTTACGTGTATTAGTTACTTATCCTCATTTATTTTTGTATGGATTAATTACTTGGTTTATATACTATAAAAAATTATATATAATTAAAGGAAATAGGATTAAATGCAATGAAAATAATTGTTAAAAATAAATGCTTAATTGTGACTATAATTCTTTTAATACAAGGAATTGTTTTTACCATTTTCAATCAACAATATGATTATTTTAATAAATATATATTAACAATTAAAATTTTTGATCTATTTTTTATTACTATATCAATTTTTATTATTAAGATATTATTTAATAATAAATATGATAAATTATATAATTTTAAGGAGGAATATGATTCGTTTAATAACTTTAAAATTGAATAAATTTATTATAGATGGATTTAACTATAATAAAAAAGAGTGTGCTATGATTTCTTATGGTCTTGAAGCAATTGTAGGATTAATTATAAAATTAATAATATATTTATCAATTTCATATTTATTTGGAGTTCTCAAAGAATCTATTACTGCTATGATTTCAATTGCTATATTAAGGTATGCTTCAGGGGGCTTTCATTGTAAAACATATTTAAAATGTTTAATTACTTCAGGTGTAATATATATATCTATAGGATTATTTAGTAGTTCTTTTTATTTAGATAGATGGTTTTATTTAATATCTAGCATAATATTTATAATTATTGTATTAATTAAAGCACCAGTTGATCCTCCTGAAAAACCTATTAAAACAAAAAAATATAGAAATATAACGAAAATAATATCATTATTAATATTATTTATTGAATTAATTATAATAGATGTTAGTTCTATTCCTTATTACATAAGAAATTCAATATATTTAGGTGTTGCCTTTCAAGTTTTTAGTTTAACCGATTGTATTAAGATATTTACAAATCGGTTAAAAATAAAAAGGAGAGGAGGTGACACAAATAAAAAATTACATTTGTAAGTCTATTGCCACTGTTGCAAAGGTGGCAACCAAAATGGGAATCAACACTGTAAGTTGGGGTGGAATTTATCAACCCGAAATTCCTGAAGAATTGAAGTAAGTACATAACTAAAAGTCCTGCTTCCCTAAAAAGGAAGCAGGAACACATAATAACAAATCTTGACAATATTTGCATATATGATAATATGTAAACGAGGTACATATAAATGAAAAATCACCCCCTAAAAAATAAATTAGTCTACGTATTATTAATTATATGTCAGATTGTATTTTTTATAGGGATAATAAATATGTATGAAAATACAGTAAATAATTTTATTGCCACCTCAATTAAATATTTACTTTTGCTATATCCTATTACAACACTTATTTTAGTTTATTTTATTCTTAAATGTGGTCATCAACGAGATATAAATACAAAATTAGAAGAAAAAAATATAGAATTAAAAAGACAAAGACATGAATTTTTGAATTACTTAAATTCAATTTCTTATTTTATAGATTCAAATAATATTCAAGAAGCAAATAAAATATTAAAAGATTCTGGTAATGTAATTACTGCTAAAGCAAAAATAGATAATATTAAAAATTCTTATGTTGCAAGTGTTTTAAGTATTTGTTTATTAAAAGCAGAAAGAGAACAAATAACCCTTAAACTAAAAAATCAAACTAATTTTTCTAATTTTCCATTATCTCCTATTCACACAACAACCGTTTTAAACAACATAATATTAAATGCAATTGAGAATTGCGAAAAAGAAAATGGTTTTGTATATATAGAAGCAGAAGAAAAGGAAGGTTTTCTGTATTTAACATTAACTAATAATGGTCATCCAATTAGACTTTATAAAAATGGTGATACATTTGAAAAGTGGCAAAAAAGAATACAGAGATGGCATAAATTAACAGGCAGTGATCGTGGATGTGGTTTACAAATAGTTCAAGATATATTACAACAATATGAAGATAGCGAATTAATTATTGAAGATAATGATCCTCCAACGTTTATTTTAAAATTAAAAATAGGAGGTTAGAAAAATGATTCGTACCTTACTAATCGAAGATAACCCCTTTGTAATTAAAAATTTGGGAAGTTTAATTAATGCTACAAATGCAAATATAGAAATAATTGGTTCTATTACAAATGCATATGATGTGATACCTTTTATTGAAAAAAATGAAGTTGATTTGATTTTTATGGACATTGATTTAGGTTGCGAGTTAGATGGTGTTGAATTAGTAAAAAAAATAAGTAATATACAAAATGATATTATATTTATTTATGCCACAGCTCACACAGAACGATCTTACGATTGCTGGAAAACTCCAAGTATTACTCTTGGATTGCTAGATAAACCATTTGATTCTAATGAATTAAAATTAATATTAAAAAAAGTAACAAAATACATTGAAAAAGAACGTATAATTATAAAAGATCGTGATAATAAATTATATTATTTAAATCCAAATTCAATTATATTTGTGGAAAAATGTAATAAGCAAAAAAATAGTATAATTTATTATAAAGATATTCAAATTGATACACTTGAACCCCTATTTGAAATAGAAAAAAAATTAAAAAGATTGAGTCAGTTAATTAAGAGTCATAAAAGTTTTATAATTAATACTTCAAAAATTTTTCAACTACTACCAGAATCGGAGAGTTCTTATTGTGTAATATTCCAAAATGATTTTCCCCATAAAGCTCTTATTACAAAAGTTAAAGCAAAAGAATTAGGTTTAGTTTCTTAAAATATCATTTTTCGACATATTATTTACTTTCACGTTTTTCAATCCCTAAATCCCGGTTTTCACGGAACCTGTATTGATTTTAGTACAAGCAAATGATATGCTTAATATGAAAATAATACCAATGTTATTTAGCATTAAAAATAAATATAACATTAGTATTATTTTATGAATACAATTTTGTCGTACCGAATAACATATTGTCGAAATTTGTAGTATCGAACCTCTTTACAAACGAACATATGTTTGATACTATAGGAAGGGGGTAGGGACAACTCAGTATAATACTAAAACAAAGGAGTGAAAGTGTTTGCTACAATTCAATGATGAACAATTAAAAATCACCGATAAAACAAAATTTAATAACTGGTTAAATAGTCCAAAATTAAAACATACTAATAAATTGGATTATCAAGATAAATACGTACAACGAATAATTGAAAAATTCCATAATGTAGATGCATTTAAAATTTATAATTTTCTGAGAATATATTATTGGCAGCATTGTGAAACCTATAATGATTTTGAAAATGAAATAAAAGAAAAAATAGAAAATATAAATAACATTGGTGAACTATTATGATAAAGGGTAGGGGTGAAATTCCCCTATCTCAAGTTTATTAGAAGTAAATATAAAATATATCTTGACAAAAACATGTAAAATATGGTATAATATTATGTGAAAACTTTTTAGAAGATAAAATGGTAACGAAATCTCGGTTTTATGGTAGTTGGATTTTTGGAGGAAGGAGGGTTTAAAATAACTCTAACAGAATTTGCACAAAAACAATTAGAAGAATTAAGAGAAATGCAAAAAATATGTTGTAAAAATAATAATATGGATCAGTATATTGAAATATCAAAATTAATGTTGCAGATTTGGGATAGTATAAGAACAAAGTAGGTATGAAAGGAGATATTTATTCTAGTTTATTTATATAAAAATATAAAAATATCAGGAGGTAAATTAATTACATATGCGTAAAACCGCAAATAATATTTATTGTGTTGGAGAACTTATTACAACTGAATTTATTGAAGAAACTAGCACTTTTGATAGTAAGGAATATCGTAAACTAAATGCTACTGTTCGTTATGCTCCCACTCTGGAATGTCAATTTACAATGAAATATAATAAGTATAAATTTAATAAAGATGGTACCAAGGGTGAACTAAGTGTGATGTATGATTTTGTTGAAGAAGTATTTAAGAAATACAAACCTTGGATTCGTAAGACTTTGGTTGGTCGCGAAAGTGATGGTAAACCCAAATGGAGTGAAACAGTACTTCCAGAAGGTGAGAAGGCAGATAAGGTTGTTTGTAAGGCAGAACTAGTTATTATTGAAAGACCATATTTAAGTAGGCAATCTGGTGAAATTGAAATAGCTAAAAATCAAATGCTTAAATTAAATGGCAAATACGGTATTACACATGCTACAGAAAAAGATAAAGATTGTGGTAATTTTACTCTTGAAATGATAGTAGCAACTATAAACAAAACAGAAAATAATTTATTGTTTGTTAATGGACTTGGAGTAAATCAAATTGGAGATAATTTTAGCACATACCCATTAACACTTAAAGTACCTGAAAATGGTGTAGATGTTATTTTGGAACAATTTGAAGATGTTGATCTTAAAAATGGCGTGACTGCAAAGTTTGGTGGCAAGATTTATAAGGGTAAAGAAACAATCCAAGTAGATGAAGAATTTGATGGAACACCTGTTTTGAGAGATCGTAATCTAGATGAACTAAGAGTTACCGTAAAGGCAAAAGGTATTGTTGAATATGATGAAGATGATTTAGATAATGGCGCATTAAATCCAGCAGAGGTCAAGAAAATTAACGAAGTAAGAATTAAAAATAATAATGATAAAAAAGAAAAATTTAGAGTAGAACAAAGATTTAATGGTAAGGAAGAAGTTCCCGATGATGTTATACCGTTTGATTTGGACTAATAGGAGGTAATATATGGGTTTCGATTTTAATTTATTAGATTTAGAAATTAATATTCCTAGTACTGATATTAAAGATTATACTATTTTAGTTAGTGGTAAACCCAAAATAGGGAAAAGTACCCTAGTAAAAAAAATTAAAGGTTCTTTTGCAATAGATCTTGACAGAGGTACAAAATCTCTTGTTATGCGTAGGCATCAATTTAATAGTTGGGAAGAAATATTGGATGCTTCAAAGCAACTAGTGCAAGCTAAGAAATATCTTCGCAAGGCAGAAGAAGCAAAGGAAAATAGTGAAGAACAAGTTGAAATAAAAATAGGAAAGAAAAAAATTACCTTACCAGTTGACGAAGCAATTAAAAAGTTGAGTGTTGTTAAGGTAGTATCTATTGATACAGTTAATCAAGCACTTACGTATATAAAAGAATATCTTGTTAGACAGGAAAATACTAAACGTATTGAAAAAAATAAAGAAACCATTTCTACGTTCAATGAAGTTGGTTGGGATAAAAACGATCAAGTACAACAAGAAATGATGAAAGTTGTTAATGATTTACGGGATAATGGATATGGTGTAATTCTTGTTTCTCACGTTAAAGATAAGAAAAATAATAAAGGTACAGAACAAGAATATATTGAAATTGTTCCAGACTTACAAGATGTTGAAAGAAATTGGTTGATTGGTGCAGCAGATATTTATTTGCAAATAGATGAAGAAAATGAAACGATTGAAAAAGCTAAATTTAAAGGTGATAAACTCATTTCGCCAGCAATTGTAAAAAACAAAAGGTATATTTATCTTAGGGGTAACGAAACAAGAGAAGCGGGTATACGTTTTAAATATGTTCCAGAACGTATTGAATTTGAGGAAGATAGTGGATTTGCTAATCTTGAAGAAGTATTTGAAATTGCTGTACATAAAGAAATTGAAGAAGGTATGAAAGAATTTGATTTAGACGAGAATCAAGTTGATAAATTGAAACAACAACAAATCGAAGTTAAAGAACAAACAATTGAAGAATCTATTAAAGATTTTTCTGAACAAGAAAAGAAGGAAGAAATTCCCGAAATAATAAAAGAAATTAAAAATAAAATTAAATCATTAAAAGTAACTGTTCCTGTGCCAAAAATTAGTGAGGCATGGATTTCACTAGAGATTAAAGATCCTACTAAAGTTACTGACATAGAAGAAGCAAAAAAAGTACTTAAAAATCTTAATAATATTGAATAAATAGATTTGAGGGATAGTTTAGTTATACGATAAATAAAAGAAAACACCTGTTTGGCGAACCAACTCGAATCATATATCATGGTATATGAGGACAGGTAACGGAGGGTGAAGAATCGTTAATCCCTCTTCCCTCAATTAATTTATAAAATAGAAAGGAATATAAATATGAATAATAAAAAATTTGATGACATAAAAAATATAATATCAGAAAATCAAATATTTATAATTGATAATAAACACCCTGTTTATCCTTTTAATTTTAATTATAGTATGACTAATGAAGAAATAACGGAAGAAATCAAAAATATTATCAATGGAATAGTAGAAAGTGATAGTGTGAATTATTGTAAATATAGTGGTAATAATGTTGAAATATTTATTGAAAAATATGTAACTGATAATGATAAAGAATATTATTGTTCTGTAGAAGTTACTAAAAAGGTATTTTTAAAAATAAATAAGGAATAAAACCTTTGTTTTGTGATAGGAGGATAAAAATGAAAAAAGTAATTAGAAGAAATGTTTTTGAAACTAATTCAAGTAGTACTCATAGTGTTACAATTAGGAAAGGAGAAATTAGTAAACCCTATTTAATAGTTGATTCAGAAGATAATAAAGTACACGTTAGATTTGGAGAATATGGATGGGGATATGAAAAATTAAAATCTCAACATGAAAGATTGTCTTATCTCTGTACAATGTTAATGGAAACCGAGGCAGAGAAAGCGTTTTCTATTGAAGATGTAATACAAACAGAAGGGTTTAAGAAAATTAATGAAGTAATTGCAAATAAGTGTAATTGTGATGGTATATATTTTGATGAAAAAATTAAAACAAATAATTATAAAAATTCAAAAGGAGAAACTGTTTACTATTTAGATATTGATGGTTATATAGATCATCAATCTTGCGAAGATTATAGTAGTATTAATGAGTTTTTAGAAGATTGGGATACAAATATAATTGATTTTATTTTTAATGATAATATTACAGTAATTATAGATAATGATAATAATTAAGGAGGATTAATATTGATAGTTATTCGTAGAGGAGTATTTGAAACTAATAGTAGTTCGACACATAGTATTACAATGTGTTCTAAAGAAGAATATGATAAGTGGGAACGTGGAGAATTATTTCTTGATAAAAGTTGGGATACAAAGAAACAGTTTATTACTAGAGAAGAAGCTATTCAAAAACTTAAAGATAATGAATATGATGATTTAGATTATAAAAACGAAGATGATGTAAATGAAGCATTTAGAGATGAGGATTTATATACTTCAAAACAATATTGGGATAATTGTGAACTTGAGACTTTTGAAAAAATTTATACTACAAAAAGCGGAGAAGTAATTATTGCATTTGGTTATTATGGATATGATAATTAAGGAGATAATATAATGAATTTGCTTGGAGAATATAAAAACGGAAATTACAGAGTAGAAATATTTGATGATGGTACAAAAATTAGAGAAACAAATGATGATAGTTTTATATCTGTATTTCCTGAATGTATGGATGTTAAGATCACAAATTGTTGTGATATGAATTGTCCGTACTGTCACGAAAATTCTACAACTAATGGATTACACGGAAATATTCTTCAAGCAGAATTTATTAATTCATTACATTCGTTTACTGAACTTGCTATTGGCGGTGGAAATCCATTAAGTCATCCTGATTTAATTGAATTTCTAAAGCTACTTAACAAGAAAAATATTATTGCGAATATTACCGTAAATCAAAAACATTTTATAGATAATCAACCTATGCTTCAATATTTAGTTGGAGAAAAATTAATTTATGGTTTAGGAGTATCTTTTACTAAACCAACTGATGAATTAATAATGTGTTTAAATATGTTTCCTAATGCTGTATTGCATATAATTAACGGAGTAGTAAATGTTGAAGATTTACAAAAATTATATGATCAAGATTTTAAAATTCTTATTCTTGGTTATAAACAACTTAGAAGAGGAAACGATTATTATTCTGAAATAGTTAAAAATAATAAATCAATAATATATAAAGAATTACCCAATATTATTAAAAGATTCCAAATTGTAAGTTTTGACAATCTTGCTATTGAGCAATTAAATGTGAAAAGATTAATGTCTGATAAACAATGGAATGAGTTTTATATGGGTGATGATGGGCAATTTACAATGTATATTGATATGGTTAATAAAGAGTTTGCCAGAAGTTCTACTTCAACAGAAAGATATAAAATAAAAAATAACATTGTTGATATGTTTAATGTAATTAAAAATAAATCTTAAAACTTAAGTTTATTCCTATAGAAAGGAGTTAATTTAAATGGATAACATTAATGTTAAAATTAATTGTTCTGAATTAACCAATGTGGTTGATAATTTTATTAATACTCTTGCAAAGTTACCATCATATGTTCTTATAAATGACATGGGAGTTGTAATAGATATGGAAGATATTTATGCGGATATTATGAGAGAATATTTTCGATCTTTAAAAAGACAATAACTATTTGTTTTAAGATGGAGTGAAGATTGTGAAGAATTTTAATAAATATTTTGATAATACAGATTTAATTAGAGATACATTTGTTTTAATTGAAGATCCACTTATCCAAAAATATAAATTAGTTAAACCAAATTGTAATTTACAGATTGTAATAGACACTGATTATATTACTTGTATATTTATTAAAGCAACAGAACAACAAAAGGGATATGGTTCTGAAATGATGGATGCGGTTGAATACTTAGCATATAAACTAAAGAAAGGTGTTTTGTATACTTATCCACAATTTAATTATGTAGTGGAATGGTTAGAAAAAAGAGGATATTTCAAATTAAAAATTATAGACGAAGATAATAAAAATGCTGTTACCGATGGTACTTATAAAGATTATTTTTCTTGGCCAAATAATTGTCATATGTATATAAATTATAATAGTTTATGTAAAAAGTTTGGTGAAACAGTAGAACATGAATACAATGGATTTGGGCTATAAAAACTTCATTTTATTGCCAAAATTAAATACAATTAAGGAGGTTAATAATGTCAAATAATCAAAATTGTAGAGGTATTATTTCTATTGTTTGGGAAGTAATATTTAGGCTGCTTAAAAATAATTATGAGGATTATAATATCACTAACAATCTTAATATTATTACTGCTGAAATTAATAATAAGAATAAAACTGTTGAATTTTTTGTAGAAAGCAATGATCCAATTGAATGTAGAACTATGAATGTAAGTAAAGGAGCATATTTACCAATAACAGAAATTTGGAAGTAAAAAGAATTTATATTAATAAAAATGATAGATTATATTATAATAATGGAAATTATCATATCATTAAAGATATTCCAGAAGATGCAACAGAAGAAAATATTATGAAAGTATTAAACAGTTTAATTAAAGGACAAATTGCTTCAGTATGGTATAAATCGTGTAGATTTGAAGAATAAAAAACAAAGGAGATTAAAATGAAAAAAGAATATATTATTGATAAATTAAATGATATCGAAGAATCAGTAAAAATAGGTATGGAAGTAGATTTTTTTGTATTTATTGATGGATGGAACGAAATTAAAAGAATAGAAAGTTTTAAAATTATTGAAGGAAAGAAAAAATTGTTTACATTTACCTATCTTCTAAAATATATAGATGGTAATTTTAATGATGAAAATTATAAAATAAGAATGTGTATTAAAGAAGATAGGTGTGCAGTTAAACCTGTGAATAGAAAATTAAAATGGGTATATACAGATGTAAAAGAAATGACAATTAAAATATTAAATAGAATAAAAAAATGTAATGATAAAGAAGATTTACTTAGAGAAACTATATTTGCTGAAATTCTAGATGAAAAAGATATTGATAATAATACACTTTAAAAAATTATAAAGGAGTTTAAGAAAATTGATAAATGAATATTTAAATAATCTTGGAATTAACACTGATTGTTCAATGATAGATGTTATGGAACAATTGGCAAATAAATGGAATACTTTTTCAGAAGAAGAACAAAAGAATATTAGTAATAGTATTGCTGGTAATCATGACAAACAATTATTTGATAGTATAATAAAAAATATATAATTTAAAAGGAGATTTAAAATGTTATCAATTGTTGCTATGTTAGTGTTGTGTGGATTGTTTATCTTAGGTTTATATTTATGTAATAATTATGATTTTGAATTTCTTGGATTGTTAATAAGTGTAATATCAGGGTTTATTATACTTATGGCATTTATATTTACACCTATTAATTATTACTCAACAATATCAGGTATAAATCAATATAATTCAATGAAAAATACAATTGAAATTACAAGAAATCAAAATATATCTGAAATTGAAAGGGCAGCATTAACAACAAAAATAATTGAAACTAATCAATGGTTGATTGATGTGCAATATTGGAATAATACTATTTTTGATTATTGTATACCTGATGAAATTATGCAATTAGAACCATTAAAATAGTAATCAAAGACTTATTTTATGATATATGAAAGGAGATTAATATGAAAAATAAATTTATTGTTGATAAACTAGGTGAAATTGATGAATCAATAAAAATAGGTATGGAGATTGATTTTTATAGATATTATAATAACAAATGGGAAAAAATTAGCATAACTAATTTTAAGATTATAGAAAGAGAAGAAAAGAAAAAACTACTTATTTTTACTTATCTTTTAAAAGATATTAATGGAATATTTAATAGTAAAGAATGGTTAATTAGGTTATGTGTAAGCGAGGATAAATGTAGAATTAAAACAATAAACAGGAAAAATAAATATGTATTTACAGATGTTAAAGAAATGAAAATTAAAATATTAAACAAAGTAAAAAATTGTGATGATAAAGAAGCAATTCTAACAGAGACTATACGTGCAGAAATTTTATATAGTACAGAAATTGATAATAATGCACTTTAATTAACACATTCCATAGTTTGACTATCTCCTTAATCGTAGTCCCTATTCTTGAAAACTTAAAAGTTTTGATGATAGAATGGGGACTATTTATTTTTTTAATGGGAAGTGAATTTATGATCTGTTTACGTTGTGGAGGAAAAACTCATGCCCAATTTAATCATAATATTGAAATAAATAGTTATGATTATTGCTTTATAAATGAAATACCACTAAAAGATAGAAATATAAAAAATGTTAAATGTTATAGATGTTTTTGTTGTGGTGACATAACTATTAATCAATATGATTTAAGAGAAAAGATTATTATGATGCTGTGCGAAAGGAAACAAAACAATGAAAAATAAACTACAAGAAATAATTGATTTTCTTGATCTTGAAGAAGGATATAGTAGAGAAGAAATTATATCCGATATATTACATGAGATAAAAGTACTTAAAGATTATGATTCTGATGAAATTATTCTTATGTGGGACGAAGAAGAATTAACTACATTATATGATTTTGTAGATGAATTTTATTTAAAACTTAT
>Ga0172381_10001597_pt1 | contig 26286 bp, 22 predicted proteins | sample Leawel6488metaG_FD_119754 | JGI IMG/M metagenome (GOLD analysis project Ga0172381, IMG submission 119754) | Leachate microbial communities from a municipal landfill in Southern Ontario, Canada - Leachate well 64-88 metaG | ecosystem: Engineered > Solid waste > Landfill > Unclassified | place... | reverse complement strand
GCTGACCTTGAGAGGTTCTGATAACTTGCTGCCTCCGCGCACCGCCTCGCGAACCGTGGCCATTACGCGGGCAAGGACCTCGTTGCCTATGGTACCCTCGAGTATCTCGAGCGATTCGAGGATAGGCACGCCGCTGGAAAACAGCGTGGCCAGTGTCCGCGCGGCGCGCGATATCGCGGCCTTCCTCATCAACGGACCCAGGACGGGCAGCGAGAGCTTTAACAGGTCAAGCTGGAACCTGCCGGGCCGTGTGTTCACGTATATCCGCACCGCTATAATGACGGCAAGCGCCGCCAGCGTGTATAGATGCCAGTAGTCCCTTAACGCTATGCCGGCGGAATTCAGTATCCGCGTGATCAGCGGCAGCTGGACATGGAACCTGTCGAAGATCTCGGCAAACTTCGGGATGACCGACGTCACGATGAATATGACGGAGGCCGCGGCGGCAAGCGTAAGGATCGCCGGATATATCAGCGCGGAACTTATCCTCTGCCTTAGGTCAAGCTCGCTCTCCCCGAAATCCGCCAGCCTCTTCAGCACGAGCGGCAGGTTACCGCTCGCCTCGCCGGCCTTTACCATGCTTATCGTAAGCCGCGAAAATACTCCAGGGTGGCTCGCCATCGCTTCGGAAAGGGACAGCCCTGTCTCGACCTTAAGCCCGACATCCCCTATTACCTTCTTTATCTGCTTGTTCTCGGCCTGAAGCGCGATGGAGCTCAGGCACGTCAGCAGCGGCAGCCCGGCATCGAGCATGCTCGATAGCTGGATATTAAAAAATATGGTGTCTTCGACGCTTATCCTGTTGAAACTTCCGAGCAGCTCTTCTATGGACACGGTGCCCGCTGCCGGAGAGACTCCGGTGACCACATATCCCATCTTCCGCAGTTTATCGGCCAGTTCGTGCTCGGAGGCAGATTCCATCGCCCCCTCTACCAGCTTGCCCGCCTGGTCCCTCGCCTTATAACGGAAATTCGGCATCGCTTACTCTTCCTGCTGGGTCACGCGCATGACCTCTTCAAGCGTGGTCATGCCGGATTTGACCTTTTCGAGCCCGTCCGCCTGCATCGTCTTCATGCCCGACCTCAGCGCGGCCTTCCTTATATCTGTCGTGGAGGCCTTGGAGACCGCCAGCGCGCGTATCTCGTCGCTTGGCACCATAAGCTCGAATATGCCTATCCTGCCCCTGTATCCGGTCTGCATGCACTTGTCACAGCCCTTGCCGCGGTAAAATTTCACGCTTTCCTTATATGAGATCATACCGACCTCTTCCAGGACGCTGTCGGAAGGTTTATAGGCCTGTTTGCATTCCTTGCATATGATCCGCACAAGCCTCTGGGCGATCACGCCCGATATCGAGGAGGATATGAGGAAGGGCTCCAGGCCCATGTCCGTAAGGCGCGTTATCGCGCCCGGCGCGTCGTTGGTATGCAGCGTGCTCAGGACCAGGTGGCCCGTCAGCGCCGCCTGTATCGCGACCTCCGCGGTATCGAGGTCGCGGATCTCGCCGACCATCACGATATCGGGGTCCTGGCGCAGTATCGAGCGCAGGCCGCTCGCGAAAGTAAGGCCGGCCTTCGGGTTTATCTGCATCTGGCGGACCATATGCAGCCTGTATTCTATCGGGTCCTCTATAGTGACGATATTTTTTTCGGGGGAATTTATCGTGCTCAACGAAGAGTAGAGCGTGGTCGTCTTTCCCGAGCCTGTCGGCCCGGTCACGAGAATGATGCCATAAGGCTTATGTATAAGTTTTTCGTATACCGTGAGGTCGTCCTTCGAGAACCCGAGCTCGCTCAGGCCCAGCAGGACGCTGTTGAGGTCGAGCAGCCTTATCACGACGTTCTCTCCGTATACGGTCGGTATCGTGGAGACCCTGCAGTCTATCTGGCGATTCTCTATCTTCAGCTGGAACCTGCCGTCCTGCGGTATCCTCCGTTCTGCGATGTTCATCCCGGAAAGTATCTTTATTCGCGATATTACAGCCGCCTGCAGGTTCTTTGGCGGGGAGACTACCTCATGCAAAACACCGTCCACCCTGTACCTCGTTATCAGCCTGTCCTCTTCCGGCTCGATATGGATATCGGAAGCCCCCGCCTTCAGCGCTTCCATCACTACGAGGTTGACGAGCCTGACTACCGGCGCTTCGTCGACAAGCCCTTCAAGCGCCTTGATCTCCGTCTCCGTGCCCTCCTTGGCGGCAAGTTTATCCTTATCGATGGACTTCACTATGTCGTCCATCGTCCCCTTGGCGCCGTAATATTGGTCAAAGACGCGCTGCAGGTCCTTCTCGGGAACGACGACCGGCTCGACCTCGCATTTTGTCCTCGCGCGGACCTCGTCAATGGCGAAGACGTCCATCGGGTCTATCATGGCTATCGTAAGCGTATCGCCTATCTTGAACAGCGGGAGTACCGAGTTCTTCCTGCAGAAATTTTCAGGGAGGAGTTCCACGACCTTGGGATCTATGATGTAATTGGAGAAATCGACGCGCGGGATGCCCATCTGCTCTTCAAAAAAAGACAGGATGGCGTCTTCGTCAACCATACCGAGCCTCACGAGCACGCGCCGGAGAGGCTCTTTCGTCCTGTCAACCTCTCCCTGGGCCTTCTTCAGCTTTGCGGGATCTATGAGGCCGAGCTCAACGAGCGCTTCACCGAGAGATTTCTTCTCTCTTTTCGGCATCGGTCCTCCTTTTGTTGAACCTTAGTATACGTTAGGAGATTTTTTTTGTCAACACTGCCATTTTGACTGGGCTTTGAGGATGATCTCGATGAGTTCCCTTATCGCTCCGCGGCCGCCTTCAGCAAGGGCTGTATAGTGGGCAATGGATTTGAGTTCCGGGCGGCTGTAAGGGACGGCTACAGCCAGTCCTGCGCGTTTCATAACGGGCATATCTATCAGGTCGTCACCGACGAAACACACCTCTTCATCGGCCACCCTGAATATCTTGAGCGCTTTTTCGTATACGGCGCCCTTATCGAGGGCGCCCATAAAGGCTTTCTCTATGTGGCACACTTTCGCGCGGCGCGACACTATGCGCGATTTCTTCGCGGTGATAATGGCGGACTTCAGCCCCGCCTTCCACCACATCGTGAGGCCGTAACCGTCCTGGATATCGAACGCCTTTAGCTCGTCGCCGAAGTCGTCGTAGTATACCCTGCCGTCGGTCATGACGCCGTCAACGTCGAGGATCAGCAGCTTGATCTTCTTCGCCCTGCCGGAGATATCCATGGGCTATACGAGCCCCGCCTTAAGCAGGTCCTGGACATCGACGAGCCCTATGGGCTTCTTAGACATGTCCACGACAGGTATCTCGTCGATCTTCCTCTCGCGCAATATGCGGAACGCATCCGCGGCGAGGAGGTCTTTCGATATGGTCACGGGATTTTTCGTCATTACCTGCTTAACCGGTTTCGATGAAAGCAGCGGGTCGGTAGCGAGGTGCCTTCGAAGGTCGCCGTCAGTGAATATGCCCGTAAGTACGCCCCTGCCGTTGACCACGCTTGCCGAGCCGGCGCGCGCTTCCGTTATCCTAAGCAACACGTCTTTTATCTTAAGGTCTTCCTTTACAACAGGGCTCGCCTTGCCCTTCCTCATAATATCTTCGACCTTGAGCACGAGCCTCTTACCGAGGGAACCGCCCGGATGGTAGAACGCGAAATCCTCTTCCCTGAATCCCCTCCGGTCCAGCAGCGCGATGGCCAGCGCGTCGCCCATGGCCAGCATCGCTGTAGTGGACGCGGTCGGGGCGAGGTTCAAAGGACATGCCTCTTTGCTGACGGCAACGTCAAGCGTCACATCGCTGTACCTGGCAAGCGTCGACTTTTTATTGCCCGTCATCGCGATGATCCTGGCGCCGATCTTCTTTATCGTAGGCAGCAGCCTTATTATCTCCTCGGTCTCTCCGGAGTTCGATATCGCAAGCACGACGTCGTCCTTCGTGACCCTTCCGAGGTCGCCGTGTATCGCGTCCGCCGGATGCAGGTAGAGGCTCGGCGTGCCGGTAGATGAGAAGGTCGCCGATATCTTCGCTCCGATGAAGCCGGGCTTGCCCATTCCGGTGACGACCGCCTTGCCCCTGCAGGTAAGTATTATCCTTACGGCCTTTTCGAAATTTTTATCTATCCTCCCGATAAGCGACGATATTGCGGCCGCTTCTATCCTGAGGACTTCCCTTGCCCGCTTTATCATTTCCGGATCCCCTTATCGCTGATATCCTTCACTATATCGTGTATCTGCTTTACGGTAATGAGCAGCTCTTCGAGGTCCTTCAATTCCACGGAGTTCGGCCCGTCGCAGAGCGCGCATCTCGGGTCCTCATGGACCTCGAGGAACAATCCGTCGCATCCCGCGGCGACTGCCGACCTTGCCAGTATCGGTATGAACTTCTTCTCGCCTCCGGAAGCCTGGCCCATCCCGCCGGGCAGCTGCACCGAATGCGTCGCATCAAATACCACGGGGTATCCCAGCTCGCCGAGTATGGCCAGGGACCTCATATCGCTCACGAGGTTATTATACCCGAAGCTGACGCCGCGCTCGGTCACTATTATAGACTTGTTCCCGGCCGATTCCGCTTTCTCAATAGCGAATTTCACGTCCCACGGGGCCATGAACTGGCCCTTCTTTATATTGACGACCTTTCCTGTCCTGGCCGCGGCTATAATGAAATCCGTCTGCCTCGAAAGGAATGCCGGCACCTGTATCACATCGAGCACTTTTGCGGCCGCGTCGAGCTCCTCCTTGCAGTGCACATCGCTGAGCACCGGAAGCCCCGTGGCCTCTTTTACCGCCTTGAGTATCTTGAGTCCTTCCTTGAGCCCGGGCCCGCGGAAAGACCTTACGGAGGTCCTGTTCGCCTTATCGTAACTCGATTTAAAAACGCAGGGGACGTCGAGCCTGTCCGCAACGGCCTTTATCGCGCGCGCATGGCGGATAGCGGACGCCTTGCTCTCAATGACGCACGGCCCGGCTATCAGGACCAGAGGGTTGTTCCCGCCTATCTTTATCTTTCCGATCGATACGGTCTTTGCCACTTTTCAGCTCCTCCCGTCATTATATATTTCTCGATGCCAGGGCTTCCCTCGCGCGCTCGAGGTCTTCAGGGGTATCGATGCCTATCGTGTCGAATTGCGTCTCGACGACCTTTATCCTGTAGCCGTTCTCGAGCACGCGCAGCTGTTCGAGCCCCTCCGCCCCTTCCAGCGCCGAGGTCGGGAGGGTCGTGAACGTGAAAAGGAAATCCTTGGTGAAAGCGTAAAGCCCTATATGCTTGTAGAAAACGACATTTTCGTGAAAACGCGGGAAAGGTATGGCGGAACGCGAGAAATAAAGCGCGTACCCGTTCTTATCGGTGACCACTTTTACGACGTTGGGATTGCGCAGGTCTTCAGGGTCGGTTATCTTCTTCTTAAGCGTCGTTATCGTAAGCTCCCTGTTGTGGAGCAGCGGCGTAACGACATCGTCTATCATTGAAGGGTGGAGCAGCGGCTCGTCGGCCTGTATATTCACCACGACTTTCGCGTCGATCGGGTTCGCGACCTCCCTCAGCCTGTCGGTCCCGGTCCGGTGCTCCTTCGCGGTCATTACCGCTTTCCCGCCGAACGCCCGAACGGCTTCGAGGATGCGCACGTCGTCCGTCGCCACGACCAGGTCGTCGAGCGTTGAGGCCCTCATAGCGTTCTCCCATACATGCTGAATGACGGGCTTGCCGAGCAGGTCCGCGAGGACTTTGCCCTCAAACCTTGTGGAACCGTATCTTGCAGGGATGACGCCGATCGCGTCCATTCAAACGCCTCCGCGTTTCATGGCTGCCAGTGATGGTCCTTGATACGGGCCTTTAGTTCGGCCTGGGACGTGGCCGCGACGCCGACCTTCCCGACCACTATGCCGCCCGCAAAATTCGAGATATGCGCCGCCTCTATCATCTTCGCGCCCGCGCACAAAGCCGTCGTAAAAGTGGCTATGACCGTATCGCCGGCGCCCGATACATCGAATACTTCCTGGGCGACCGTAGGTATCTGGGTTATCTTCCCGCCGCGTTCGAAGACCCTCATGCCGTTCTCGCCTAACGTAATGAGCGCCGCCTGAAGTTTCAGCTTTTCCATCAGTGATCTTCCGAGCTTGTCCAGTGAAAGATCATCCTTCGCCTTTATGCCGCCCATAGCCTCCGCTTCCTTGCGGTTCGGGGTGATGGCGGTCACTCCCCTGTAATAGGAAATATGCTCTTCCTTCGGGTCGACGGTTATGACCTTCCTGTGTTTCTTCGCAAGGGGGATTATCTCCTTGAGCAGGCCCGGAGTTATCACGCCTTTGCCGTAATCCTCTATTATGATCCCGTCGACCTCGGTTATCTTCGACTTGATGAAATCTATCAATTCCCTGTTCAGCGATTCTCCTAACGGCTTCGCGCTCTCGCGGTCTATCCTTACGACCTGCTGGTGGCGCGCGACCACCCTCGTCTTCAGCGTAGTCGGCCTCTCGGGGTCGGATATGACGCCTTCCAGGTCGACGCCTTTATCCTTCAATATCGTCTCGAGCTGGCGGCCGTGCGCGTCCCGCCCTATTACGCCGGCGAGGTAAGCCTTGGCGCCTATCGCGCTTATATTGCTCGCGACGTTAGCCGCGCCGCCCGGCATCATAGATTCCCTGCCTACAAGGACTACCGGGACCGGCGCCTCAGGGGAGATCCTCGAGGAGTCGCCCCAGATGAACTCATCCAGGATAAGATCGCCCACGACGAGGACTTTTGCGCCGCTGAACTTCGAGATCGTACCGTTGAACCGCGCGAGATCGCCTGATTTCAGCATATTAACGCCTTTTCTGTTTTTTCAGTATCGATACGTAATCTTTTATGCCCTTGTCTATATCGTATTTCGCCTTGAATTTGAGGATTGCCGAAGACAATGCCATGTCGGCATGCGTCCTGTCCTGGTAGAAACCATACGGGTTGTCGAAATATTCCGGCGTGAGGTCCTTCTTCAGGGCTTTGTTCAGGGCTCCAATGACCTCATTGAAAGTGGCCGGGGTGCCGGTGCCGACATTGAAGACCCCGCTTCCCTTGTAGGCCATCGCCTTAAGGTTCGCGGCAACGACATCCTTGACGTAAATGAAATCGCGGTATTGCTCGCCCCATTTGAAGACCCTCGGGTCCTTTCCCGCGGCCATCTGAAGGTACAGCTGGTATATCATGCTGGCCGACTTCTTCTTATGCACCTCGCCGGGGCCGTAAACGTTGAAATACCGCAGGCCCACGACGGAAAAATCCGGGTTCTCTTTCACGAACGCCTTAGCGGCCTGTTCCATACGGACCTTGCTCTCGCCGTATATATTGGCGGGAACCGGCCTGTCGGTCTCCTTCATGGGGACCTTGCCCTTCCCGTAGGTCGCGGCGCTTGAAGCGTATATTATCTTTTTGCATCCAATCGATTTCGAGTATATCAGCAGCCTCTTGAAAGCCTCGACGTTGACCGACAGCATCAGGTTCCTGTCCATGACGGTCGTGTCGGATATGGCTGCCTGGTGGAATATCGCGTCGCACCTGTCGAGGAATTTCGAGTAATCGACTTTGCGGATATCGGCGATGACCGCGGCGCCTTTAAAGCGCGAGAGGTTGTCCTTCTTCCCTGCCGATAGGTCGTCTAACGCGATGGTCTTGCCGTGCTTCTGGAGTTCTAGCGCGAGGTTGGAGCCAATGAGGCCTGCCGCTCCGGTGACTAAAAATTTCATAATTTACCTTGCCTTCTTTTCCAAAAGTTTACCACTATTAACGGTTTATGTCAATTTTTACCTAAAAGTCCTTCGGCCGCCAAAAGGACATCTTCGACGCTGACGGCTTCCAGGCACTTGAAACCCAGCTTGCAGTTGTGCGCAAGGCACTCCTTGCAGCCGACATCCTTGTGAATGACGATATCGCGCGGCCCTATCGGCCCCCACCTCTGCGGAGAAAGGCCGGGGTCAGTCCTGCCGAATATGGATATCACGGGCGTCCCGGCCGCTACAGCTATATGCACGGGCCCCGAATCATTCGAAATGAGCAGTTTGCATCTTCTGAGCAGGGCCGCGACCTCGCCGAGGGAATGCTGCTCGGAAAGGACTATCGGGCTGTGCAGCATGCCCGTTTTCATATCGCCGACCGTCTTAACGTCAGCCGGGCCGCCGATTATGACTATCTTCACGTTATGCCTTCCGATGAGCTCATCGGCCACGCGGCCGAACCTGTAAGCCGGCCAGCGTTTTGACGGGCAGCTCGCGCCCGGGCTTACCGCCACGATGACATCCTTGTTCCCGAGATCAGCCAGGTCCATGAAGCGCGCGATCACCCTCTCGTACTCCGGCTTTATGGGCATGTAGAGCGTCCTGTCGCCCGCGGTTATCCCGACGGAACGCAGCACATCGAAATTATAATCTATCTCGTGCTTCTCGCCGTAATGTTTGGTATCCTTCAGCCGCTTCGTCAGCAGGAATCCCCATTTTTTGTCGTATCCGACGCGCTCCGGTATGCCGGCCAGGAAAGGTATCATATTCGACCGTATGGTGGGATGAAGGACTATCGCCAGGTCGAACTTCTTTCCGCGCAATCCCGCGATGAACTTCAGGCTGCCAATGAGGCCCTTCTCATTATTATCTTTGTCATATAGTATGACCTCGTCGAGATAAGGGTTCCCGTCAACGACATCCTCGACATAAGGCCTGACCATCATCGCGATATGGGCGTTCGGGTAGGCGTCCCTGACCGCCTTGACCGCCGGGGTCGAAAGCAGGACGTCGCCTATCCTGTCTGTCCTGATTATCAGGATCCTATATTTTCTTTTCTGTTCTGCCATCGAGCACCTTTTTTGCCGTATCGAATACCTCTTCGGCCGTGACCGCCTTCATGCATTCGAGGTTATACTTGCACACGGCCGCCTCACACGGCGAACAGTGCAGTTTCTTGCACAGCGCGATCCCCGCGCCCTCCCTTGGGCCGTATCTTTTCGGGTCGGTCGGGCCGAATATCGCCACGACCGGCGTCCCGACGGAACCGGCTATATGCAGCGGCGCGCTGTCGTTGGTTATCAGCAGCGCGGAGCGCTTGATCATCCACGCGAGCTCGCGCAGGTTCGTCGAACCGGCGACCGAGACCGAGTAACTGCGCATCATATTTATTGTCCTCTGGCATATTTCCTTCTCGGAAGCGTCGCCCACAAATACGACCTTCATCTTGTATGCCGCGGCAAGCATGTCGCATGCTTTCGCGAATCCTCCCTCGCTCCATCTCTTAATATGGCTCTTCGCGCCCGGGCTCACGCATATTATCCCGTCCGTATCTGCTATGCCCTTGTCCCTGAGAAGTATCATCGCCTTCTGCTCGTCGGACTTCTCTATCCAGACGGGGAAAGGCCTGTATTCCGCCTCTATCCCGAGGCCCCTTATCCTGTCAAGGTGCTCCTCGGATTTATGCCGCACGGCGCCCGGCAATGCCTTCGCGGGCCCTGTGCAGGACCCTGCCCCGACGAATAACCCGAACATGCTGTTGCGCAGGTCCACAAGAAGGTCATAGCGGTTCTTCCTGAGTTCCAGCATTAACTTGATCTTCCCAACGGCCGATGCCGCCTTATCATATACGTATATCTTGTTCATTCTCGGGTCCGAGCCGAAGATCTCCATGGCGCGGGGGCCGACCACGACGTCTATCGCCGCGCCGCCGAAGGCCTCGCGAAGCGCGCCGATGACCGGCAGCGTCAGTACCGCGTCCCCGATATTGCTCAGGGTCACAACCAGGATTTTTTTCACATCTTTCATTTGAGGAGCCTTTCCGCTTCGCGCGCGACTTCATCAACCGATACCGCTTTCATGCAAAGGGCTTCCTCACAGCGCAGGTTGTAGCAAGGTATCTTGCATCCGGGCTTACCCGTGCTCTTCTGCAGTACTGTATATACACCGCCGCCATACGGGCCGGTCAGCTTCGGGTCGGTCGGCCCGAATATCGCGATAGTCTTCACTCCCTGGCTTACTGCGATATGCATCGGCCCCGAATCATTCGACACGACGAGCGCGGCGCGTTTCATTATGGCTGCAAGCTGCCTCAGGGAGGTCGTGCCCGCGGCGATGACCGGCTTCTTATCCATCATGCCGGCTATCTTCTCCGCCAGGCCCACGTCCTTTCCGGCGCCCGTCAATATCACCGGCATGCCGTATTTCTTCTGCAATCTATCACCGAGCCCTGCGAAATTCTCCGCGGGCCAGCGTTTAAGGTCCCAGTTTCCGCCCGGGTTAAGTATGACGAAGGGCGCGCCTTCCCCGATACCCTGCGAATTCAGGAATGACTTGGCGAAAACCTCATCGCTCTTGCTCAGGCGGACTTCCATGTCCTTGCCGTCATCCGGGACGCCGGTCGCCTTCACGATATTAAGGAACTGCTCGACCTTATGGATATCCGACGGCTGGGGATCGATCCTCTTAGTCAGGAGGAACCCCCTCTTCGGGTTATCGATGCCTATCCTCTCCTTTATGCCGGAGAGCGCGACCATCAACGTGCGGGTAAGCGACCTGTGGAAGAGATATACCGTATCGAAGGAGCGCGCCTTCAGCGCGGATATCAGCTTCATCTTCCCGGTCAGGCCCCCGTATTCCCCTTTTTCATCGTATATTATCAGCTCATTGATATTCGGGTTCAGCTCAAGCACTTCCCTGCACCGCGGGACGACCATGCAGGCAATGTACGCGCCCGGGTAATGCTTGCGCAGCGCGCGTATCGCCGGAGTGGAGAAGAGCACGTCCCCTATCCAGTTCACGTTGACGACCAGGATCTTTTTTGTTATTTCTTTTTCCATCTCTTAGCCTTTAGCCATGTATAATATCCCGACATCTTGATCCTGAACTCAAGCAGGCTGCCCGCGATCCTGCCGGTCTCCATGTTTATCCGCTTTAGCGCGTACGGGTCAAGCTTTATCGAACCGTCCCTCGGCATGGTCAGGAAAGCGGTCCTGTACCCGGCCTGCTTAAGGACATCCCGGCAGCATCCGCCCTGCTGGCCGGACGGATAACAGAACGCGGTCACCTTCTTACCCGTCACTTCTTCTATTATTTTTTTGGAATGCAGCAGTTCCCGCTCCGTATCCTGCATTGAAGCATCCTTAAGGTTGCGATGCGACCTCGTATGGCTGCCGAAATCTATTCCCGCATCCGACATCTTCCGCATCTGGGATACCGTCAGGTACCCGCCCCGCCCTATATAATCCGACACCATGAAGACCGTCGCCGGTATCCCGAACTCTTTCAACACGGGAAAAGCGTTCAGGTAATTATTCGCGTTGCCGTCATCAAAGGTCACCGCAGCTATATTATGCGGCATGGGCTTTCCGCTATCCATGATATCCGCAAGCTCATCCAGCGACACTATGTTATATTTATGGTCCCTCAGGAACTTCATCTGCGCCCTGAACTGAGGCCCCGTCACGCACAACGGCGTCCCCGCCGGAAGGTCCTCGATGTTATGGTACATCAGCACCGGCGGATAGTATTTCGCGTCCAAAAAAAGCTTCGTGCCTAATGCGGCCAACGACAGCGCCGCCAAAACTATCAGGAGGACAGAAAAACGCGGACCCTTATTTCTTGCCGGCCCCATCCAGCGCCTCCCTGTATACTTCGAGCGTCTCTTCCGCCATGCGTTCGGCCGAGAAATTTGACGCGGCATACAGCTTCGCCGCGGTCTTTATGCGCTGCGCTAATCCTTCATCATCCAGCACGCGGCATATTGCCGCAGCAATATTATCCGGGTCACACGGCTCGATAAGGACACCGAGCTCCCCGTCATTGAGCATCTCCCTGAACCCGCCGACACCTGTCGACACCACGGGCACACCCGACAGCATCGCCTCAACGACAGCCAGGCCGAAGCCTTCCTGCAATCCCGGCCTCGCGAACACGTCCATTATAGCAAGAAATTCGCCCGCGTTTAAGGTGTTTCCGAAGAAGCGGACCGAGCTTCCTAGCCCGTGGCCTTCGGCCCTATTCTTAAGTTCGGCCTCAAGCCTGCCCTCCCCGATGATCAGCAGCTGCGCTCCGGGGAACCTGCCCGATACCTTCCTGAAAGCGTCTATGAGCATCGCGTGGCCCTTCTCCGCGGAAAGCCTGGATATTATTCCTATAATAGGGCCGCAGCCCATGCCGTCTCCTAAGCCGTATTTTTTCCTTATCTCTTTCTTCTCTTCCGGCGTATACTCCCTGCTGAACCTGTCAGTCTCGACGCCGTTCAACACAAGCCTCAGGCCGCTTTCCTTCCTGCGGAATACATCCCTCAGATTGTCATACACGGGCTTGCTTATCGCTATCGTCCTGCTTCCCCAGAACGGGAACGACCTGCGCAAGAAGTGCGCGCGGAAGAAACCGTGCCAGGTCGCCACATACGGAACGCCAGTTATCGCGGATAACAGGTGCGCCGCAGCCTGCGAAACCCTGGTCTGGGCATGAATGATATCTATTTTTTCTTTTTTTACCACACCCCTTAATTTCAGGGCGGCAACAAAAACTTTCGGGCTCAATACGGACTTTGTATCGAGGGACACCGTTATCGTCCCAACGCCATGGAAAAGTTCTTCCTCGAGGCCGCCCCCGGCGGAAGCGACAAATACGCGGTTACCCGCTTTTTGCAGGCGGTTCGCGAGCGTGACGGTATATACCCCCACGCCTCCCATCCTCATATGTGTTGTAATTATAAGTATGTTCATTTTATCGAATGCATCCTTCGATCGCCTTCATAACGTCTTCCACCGCTATCTCCCTCATGCACCTGATATCCGAACATACCGGTTTATAGCACGGCGCGCATCCGAGGTCCCTGCGGACCACCGCGTAATCCTGCGACGGCGGAAGGTGCTTCTCCGGGTCGGTCGGCCCGAATAACGCGACGAAAGGCGTCTTCATCGCGGCCGCGACATGCATCGGCGCGCTGTCGCTCGTGACAAGGCATTTCAGCCTCTTCATGAGCGCCGCGAGTTCCGTTATCGTCGTCTTGCCCGTAAGGTTGACCGGTTTTGACTTGGTCATGGATATTATATTTTCGGCGGTTGCCGAATCATCTTTCGTGCCGATGATGACCGGCCTTATCTCCCTTTCGGCCAAAAGGTCGCACAGTTTCGCGAAATTCTCGGCGGGCCATCTTTTTGTCGCCCATCGCGGGCTCGCTCCCGGGTTGATCCCCACAAGCGCCTGGTGGTCGCCCACCCAATCGGCTTCCAACATCCTCCTGGCCGCATCCTCATCCGCGGACGAAGGCCACAGCTCAAGATCTTTAGATGCCCCTTCGATACCCATCAGCGAGAGGACCCTGAATTGGTGGTCCACGGGAGGTACCGGGCGATTGTTATCCCTGACCGCCCTGTTGAGCAGGAGACCGTGCCAGCCCTTCATATAACCGTATCTCTTTGCGGCCGTGCTCATAAAAGCGAACATATGGCTCTTGGAATTATTTTGGAAATCCACTACTTCCTCAAAACAATAGCGCCTGATCTCGGCGGAAAGCTCGAGGAACCTCAGCCAGCCCCTGTCGCGGCCGTCCCTGTCGTATATTATGACCTCGTCAACGTAAGGGCAGCCCTTAAGCACCTGGCTCTCCAACCTTCCGGTGAGCAGCGCGATATAGGCCTTCGGGTTCTTCTGCCTTATCGCGCGCAATGACGGCGTCGCGAGCACGCAGTCGCCGACCGCGCTTATCTTTATCACGAGTATCCTCTTGACCTCGAGCGCTTCCTCATAGACCCTTACGGTCTCGGTTATCATCCTGTCGAGGTTGAACTTCTGCTCGGCGTCTTTCCTCGCGTTGCGTACGATATCCTTCGCGAGCGCCCTGTCCTTCAGGATCCTGACTATCGCTTCGCTCATGGCCTGGGGGTCTTCCGGCGGAACAAGCAGCCCGTTCTCGCCGTCGCGGATTATCTCCGTCACTCCGCCGACGCTCGTGGCGACGACCGGGACCCCTGACGCGAACGCTTCGATTATCACCCTGCCGAATCCCTCGGGAACGATAGTGGCAAGCACCAGCGCGTCAAGCCCCGCCAAGATATCCGGTATATCGCTCCTCCTGCCGAGGAACTCGGTATTCCTCGAGAGGCCGAGCCTCCGGGCCGTATCCTCGAGTTCCTGCCTGTACTTTTCCTTCCCGGGCGGCGCGTCGCCCACTACGAGGACCTTTATCCCCGGGAAATACTTCAGGACCTTGGCAACGGCCCTTAAAAAATATTTGTGCCCTTTAAGCGGCGTAAGCCTTCCGACAATACCTATCGTGTAGGCGCTTTTTACCGACTCGTCCGGTTCCTTGTATTTGAACTGCTCGAGATTGACGCCCCGGTATATGAGCTTTATGCGCCGGAACGGCACCTTGAATGAATCCATCATATGCTTCGCGATAACCTGGCTTATCGCGATGACGTACTTGCCCCAGCCCATCACCTTACTGAAAGGTTTCCTGGAATAGTAACCGTGGCAGGTCGTTATGAATATGACCCCGGCGCCGCGCGCCGCATAATATCCTATCATGGCGGGCACACGGCTCCGCGCGTGGAGGATATCGGCCTTTTCCGAGCGGAGTATCTTCCTGACCGCCGGTATCATGCGAAGCATCGTGAGCGGGTTCTTGCTGTGCACGGGCAGCTCATAATGTTTTATGCCGGCCGCGTCAAGCTGTTCCACGAGTTCGCCGCCGTTCGAGATCACGACCGCGTTATGCCCGAGCTTCACGAGCCTCTGCGAAAGGTCGATGACGCCGGTCTCTACCCCTCCGGTCTCCAGCCGCGGCAATATCTGGACTATCTTCATATTATTTTCCCGAGGACGGCGCGGATCGCTTCCAGGTCTGCGCCCTGGATCCCGGCCTGCTTGTGGCCCATATAATGGACGATATCTTCCCTGAGCGCCGGCGGCACCGAAACCTTAATAAGGTTCTCCTTTTCGAGGTTGCCGACGGACCTTTCGAGTTTTGTCGCGGGACCGGGCTTGATCCTGCGGGGCATGAAGGCTATGACCGGCTTATCGGAGCTTATCGCCTCCGTCAGCATGGCTACGGATTCGCCGGAGACGACAAGCAGGTCCGAGAGCCCGAGGATGCCCTCTATGGCGCCCTCGAAATTCCCGTCGTTCGCGATCAACAGCATCCTTATCCTGTCCGCCTTGCCGTAACGCTCCTTAAGCGCGAATTCAACCGCCCTCTGCGTCCTGCGCGAGGTGGTCACCAGCACTTCAGCGTCAAGGTCCTCCGCAGCGCGCAGGACCTCGTCCATTACGGAGACCGCGAGTTCCTTCTCCAGGATATGTTCCCTTGAGTCGCCTCCTATGAGCACGCCGATCACCTTGTCCTTCTTTATCTTCACTCTTTCGTTAAGCTTATCCGCGTACCCGCGCAATGTTCCCGCGTCGAGGTCGGTGACCGTGCCCTGTGTGAAGACGGTGTTCTTCGCCGGCTTCACCATGTCATGGACGGGAATGACCGCGATATCGAAATCTTTTATGGCGAATATATTCGGCTTCATTATGACCAGGGACTTCGCGCCCAGCTCTTTCTTCAGCGAAAGGTTAACGCCGGCGAGCGACGCGCCGCATGACACCACATAATCGGCATATGCGGACCTCAGGGCTTCGTAGCTCTCCTTCTCGAAACACCCCGAGAGCGCGTGTATGCCGAGGCCCATTTTTGACCCGAGATCAAAAATGACCCTTGCCGCTTCGCTCCTGAACTTCACTTCGGCGGTCTCGATAAGCGTATCATCCGCGGAAAAACCCTTCCCGGCGCGCATCTTCCTTATCAGGCGGGAGAGCGCAAGCGATTGCTTGTAATGCCCCGCTTTGCCGTCGTTCAGGACAAGCGCGTATTTTGTAGGGGTGGACTTCCAGCGCTTGTGCAGCCAGAGCCACTGCCCGGGATACTTCGTGACATATTTTGCGAGGACATCCGCGAACCTCTGCAATATCTCGTGTACGTCCTTTTCAAGGCTGTCCGACCTCATCACCGATATATCATCCTCGACGACTATCCTATGGTAAGGCCCGTGTTCCCTGACTATGAGCACCGGGAATATCGGCGCGTGCGTCCTGAGCGAGAAATGCGCGACGCCCTTCGGGGTAGAGGCCCTGCGGCCAAGGAACTCGACGAGTTCGCCCTTCCTGCCGCCGTCCTGGTCGGATAGGATGCCTACGGCTTCCTTCCTGTTCAGCGAGTCGAGTATCTCCTCGACCGCGTTCTGCTTAAATATCACGTTGGCGCCTTTGGAGCCGCGCATCTTATTCAGGTAACCGTTGAGCTTTTCCATCTTCTGCCAGCGCGCGAGCACGTTCATCTTATAGCCGGCGTCCGAACCTATCAGCGAGCTGAGCTCCCAGTTCCCGAAATGCGCGGTAAGGAATATCACGCCGGTGCCCCCGAAGGCGTCGACCGCCTTCTTTATCTTATCGCGACCCTCGATCTTTATATATTTCCGGATATAATTATCGTCTATCTGCGGGAACTTCAGAAGTTCCATGTATGACTGCGCGATATTCCTGTATACGCTTTTTATTATATTGTCGAGCTGCGCGGGGGTATATTTACCCCTGAACGCGGCGCGCAGGTTCGCGTAGGCGACCGTCTTGCGGCGGCCCATCGTATAGTAGATGATGCTGCCGAAAGTCCTCGCGGTCCAGAGCGAGAACCTTAACGGTAAAAGCCGGAAGGTGAAGGCCTCAAGCCTTACTATTAAATACAGTATCCAGTCTGTCAAACAGTTGCTCCTCCCTGTCTATTTTTATCTCGACCGACAGCGCCAATATCCTTACTCCCGCCGTATCGGGCGAAACCAACGAGGCGTTAGCGTTCTTTATCCTCGGAAGGTCCTTCTCGGTCGTCACTATCGTATCTATTCCCTTGCTCCTGCATTCCTTAACTATGCCCTCGATCTCCGCAGCCGTGAATATATGGTGGTCGATGAAATGGTATGAGGCCCCTATGAAGGCCCCTGCAGAGACCACGGTATCTTCGAATGACCCGGGATCGCCGATCGCGCATAGCAGGGCAACAGACCTGCCGTTAATGCTGCCGATATCCGTCTCATAACCTCCCGCGACATCATGCAGGCGGCGCGGCTCGTATGACGCGTTAAATATATCCATGCCCGGGTTGGCATCTTTCAACGCGGCCCTTACAACCTCCGCTTTTCCGAGGCTCGACATATCGGGAAGCACTTTCGTAATGACCGCTATTCCTGCCCTCTTAAGGGATGATACGGGCTCCCTGAGCGTGCCCCGCGGGATCAGCATGCCGTTCCCGAACGGATCATTTACGTCTATCGTCACTATATCCAGGTCCCTCGCGAGGTTCCAGTGCTGGAAACCGTCATCAAGGAGCAATACGTCCGGCGAATATTTGGCCTCAGCCTCTTTCGCCGAAGCGGCCCTGTCGCGCCCGACGATCACGGGTATGCCTCCGAGCGTCTTCCTGAAGAACTCCGCTTCGTCCGCGAGGCCGGTCTTCCCGTCAGCCATATAACCGCGCGTCAGGATGACGACCTTCCTGCCCCGGTCCCTGAGCCTGCGCGCTATCGCCGCGACGAGAGGGGTCTTCCCCGTCCCGCCGAGCGTAATGTTGCCGACACTGATCACCTTGCATCCTTTGGGACGGTAGGGCTTCGCGCTTGTCCTCGCGATCGCAAGGATCGAGCCATATACGAATGACAGTCCGTAAAAGAGCCATTTCAGGACCCCCGCGACCGGGCCCTGCGCCCCGGGATCATCGGTCATCAGTGATAAGAAATATTTTTTTATGCCGTCGCTCATATTTTTCCCAGGAACGGTTCGATTAATTCCAGGTCCTTCTCGGCCACGCCCGCGTTGGATTCCAGAACCGAACGCGCCCTCTCGCCCATCGCGCGCAGGCCGCCGGGATTGTGCAGCAGCATCCTGACGCTCCTTATGAGGTCCTCTTCGTCCGAGACGCGCATCGCGGCTTTTTCGGACAGGAGCGCCGCGGCTATCCCCTCGAAATTATGCATATGCGGGCCGAAGAGCACTGCCTTGGAATAGTAAGCCGCCTCGAGCGGGTTCTGTCCGCCCTTCTTTATCAGGCTGCCGCCCATGAATATCATGTCGCCCGCCGAATAGAGCCTCGCGAGTATACCCATTACGTCAAGCACATAGACCTCTTCGCCCTTCGAAGGGCTGTGGTCCGACTTTGAGACCGATCTCGCCTTTAAGCCGGCCGCCTTCACGCATCCCGCCACAGCCGGAGACCTCACCGCATGCCTCGGCGCGATAAGGAGCCGCAGCCCCGGGCATTCCTTTGCCAGCTGCTTATAACACCTGAGTATTATCTCTTCTTCTCCGGGATGCGTGGAACCCGCGATCAAGAGGTTCTCATCCGGAGAAAGCCCGAGCTTATTCCTGAAGCTTTCCCTCTCGTCGGCTTTTCCTCCGGAAAGGGCGGCGTCAAATTTCAGGTTGCCGGAGACCCTGACCCTCTCCTCCGGCGCTCCGAGGTATACGATCCTGTCGGCATCCGCCTGCGACTGCATAAGGAAGAGGTCTATATTCCTCAATACCTTCTTGAGCATCATCCTGACGGCCGAGTAGTTCTTGAACGAATATTTTGACAGCCTGCCGTTGAAGATGATTATCTTAGCTCCGTTCTTATTCGCCGAGGATATCAGGTTGGGCCATATCTCGGTCTCGGCAATAAGAAGGACATTAGGTTTTATTATCCCGGCCACTTTATCCGTTATGAAACTGAGGTCGAGCGGAAGATATATCACCGCGGCGCCCTTGAACCTCTCGCGGGCTATGTGGTTCCCCGTCGGGGTGACCGTGGAAACGACGATCCTGGCGGACGGATAGTTCCTGCGGATCTCGTCATAGAGCGGCAGGCTCGCGATGACCTCGCCGACCGAGACCGCGTGCATCCATATGGTGCCCGGGCCCTTTATCCTCGCGAGGAGCTCTTCCGGGAATATACCGAACCTTTGGCGGCTGAAGCCGCGCCATTTGCCTTTTACGATAAAATAAGGCAGATAGAGGACGGAAAATGCCATAAAAAATGCGTCGTATATTATTTTCATGCTAATATCTCAGGCCCGCGGATGCGCCTTCAAATACGCGGACTTGAGCCTTTCGGTAGTTATATGCGTATATATCTGGGTGGTAGAGAGGTTCGCGTGGCCCAGAAGTTCCTGCACGCTCCTGAGGTCCGCCCCGTGGTCAAGCAGGTGCGTAGCGAACGAGTGGCGCAGGGTGTGCGGGGATATCTTCTGTTGTATGCTGGTCTTGAGTATATATTTATTTATTATCCTTCTTATCGAGCGGTCGGTCAGCCTTCCGCCGTTCTTGTTGAAGAAGAGCGCGCCGGGATCTTTAGTTTTCGAGGCGCCGCGCTTCTTCATGTAATCCCTTATCGACTGCAGCGCCCTGTCGCCTATCGGCACGATCCTCTCCTTCTTGCCCTTGCCGTATACTTTTATGACGCCGCCTATCTGGTCCACGGTTTCCACGTTCAACCCGACAAGCTCGCTTACCCTTATGCCGGTCGAATAGAGCGTCTCGAGTATCGCGCCGTCGCGCAGGCCCGCCTCGTCATCTTTCCCCGGCGATTCGAGAAGCAGGACTATATCCTTTTCGTCCAGGAACTTCGGCAAGTGCTTGTCGCGCTTTGGCGTCGAAAGCGACGACGTCGGGTTGTTCTTTATTATCCCCTCCCTGAACAGGAATTTGAAGAACGACCTTATCGACGCGATCTTGCGGGCTATCGATACCTTGGACAGGTTGAGTTCCTTTACATGCGCGAGGTAGCGGCGCAGCACCACGTAGTCTACCTTATCGATCGGCTCTTCCCGGAGGAATTCCATCAGCGACTTCAGGTCGACCTTATAATTTATGAGCGTATACTTAGAAGCATTCCGTTCTATCTCAAGATACCTTATGAATTTATCGATATACCTGTCTATCAAAGCTGGGGCTCCTTGTCCCCTGCGGGGGATAGCCCGCCTTCGGCGGTCTTAGGTTTATTCTCCACATGCCTGCACGTCGGGAAGCGCGAGCACCCGTAGAACGCGCCGCGCCGCGAACGGCGTTCGACGAGCTCGCCGTCGCAGCCGGGTTCGGGGCATTTCAACCCGGTGGTCACCATCGGCTTTGCGTTCTTGCATTCAGGGAAACCGGAACAGCTCTTGAACTTGCCGCGCCTGCCCCACTTCACTATCATCTTCCGGCCGCATTTCTCGCACACTTCGTCGAGCTCCTCGACGTCCTTCTTTACTTCTTTCATCTCTACCTGGGCTTTCGAAAGCCACTGCGAGAACGGCCCGTAAAAATCCTTCAATGCCTGCGTCCACTCGACCTTGCCTTCTTCTATATCGTCGAGTTCCTCCTCCATCTTCGCGGTGAACTCCTCGTCTATGATGACCGGGAAGCTCTTGGTCAGCAGGTCATTCACGACCGTGCCCAGCTCGGTGGGCCAGAGGGCCGAACCCTCGCGCCTCACATAATAACGCGCGACCACCGTCTCGATGGTCGGGGCGTAAGTCGACGGGCGGCCTATGCCGTCCTCCTCGAGCGCCTTGACCAGCGAAGCGTCGGTATATCTTGGCGGCGGTTTCGTGAAATGCTGCGTCGGGTCTATCTTGATAAGGTCCAGCGCTTCGCCAACGTCAAGCTTCGGGAGGTACGCTTTCTTTTTATCCTTATCTTCGCCTTCTTCCTCGATATCATACGCGGCCTTAAAACCCGGGAAGACGACCGTCGAACCTGACGCCCTGAAAAGGTATTTGCCCACCCCGCCGGACGAAGGTATCGCTTCTATATCGACCGAGACCACCGACATTATCGCGGGCTTCATCTGGCTGGCCACGAACTTCGCCCATATCAGCTTATATAACCTGTACTGGTCCTGGGAGAGGAATTCTTTTATCGACTCCGGCTCCCTCGCGACCGACGAAGGCCTTATCGCCTCATGCGCTTCCTGCGCGGCCTTCTTGGATTTATATTCGTTGGCCGACGGCGGGAGGTACTCCGCGCCGAATTTGTCCTTTATATAGAACCTCGCCTCTTCAATGGCGGAGAACGCGACCTTCACCGAGTCGGTCCTCATGTACGTGATGAGGCCGACGGTGCCTTCCTTGCCTATATCGATGCCCTCGTACAACTGCTGGGCTATCTTCATCGTCTTGCCTGCCCTGAAATGCAGCTTATTGAACGACTCCTGCTGCATCTTCGAGGTCGTGAACGGAGCTTGCGGGTTCAGTTTCTTCTCGGCCTGCTTTACGTCTTTGACCTTATATTTCGCGCCCTGCAGTTCCGATAATATCGTATCGGCGGATATCCTGTCCTTTACCTCGGCCTTATTGGCGTCGATCCTTTCCAACTGGGCAAAGAAGGTCTTCTTGTCCTTATGTTTTTTTAACTCAGCCTCTATCTCCCAATATTCCTGCGGGACGAACGCCTGTATCTCGCGCTCCCTGTCCACGATCAGTTTCACCGCAATGGACTGGACGCGCCCGGCGCTGAGGCCGCGGGTCAACTTCTTCCAGAGCAGCGGGCTTAACGAATATCCGACTATCCTGTCTATGATGCGCCGCGCCTGCTGCGCGTTAACGAGCTTTGTATCTATCTCCAGCGGATTATCGAACGCTTCGAGTATCGCCTTCTTCGTTATCTCGTGGAATACGACCCTCTTCACTTCCTTGTTCTTTCCGAGATGCGTCGCCAGGTGCCATCCTATCGCCTCGCCTTCGCGGTCAGGGTCGGTCGCTATATATATCGTGTCCTTGTCCTTCGCTTCCGCCTTCAGTTCGCTCAGGAGTTTTTTCTTTTTCGCTATGATCACGTAACTGGGCTGGAAATTATTCTCGATATCCACTCCCATCTTCCTCATGGGCAGGTCGATGACATGGCCCATCGATGAACGGACCATGAAACCTTTGCCGAGGAATTTCTCGATGGTCTTTGCCTTCGCCGGCGACTCCACTATGACAAGCGCGTTGGCCGCGCCGCCGCCTACGGGCAGGATGATCTCCACCTTGTCCCCCTCTTTAAGCTTAACGGAGCCGTATGACGTCCTGTCGAGGATCTGGAGGTTAAGCTCCACCGCAGCATATTTCACGTCGGCTTTAAGCCGCGCGATCAAAGCGGCCACGGTAAGCCCTTCATCGGCCTGGATATCTTTTCCGTTAACGCATATCTTTATCATATGCCTTTCCTTACGTATGATTGCCCCGGAAGGCGCCTGACCAGCCCTTTTATCTCCAGCCTCATGAGGGCCCCGGCCGCTTCCGGCGCAGGAAGTTCGGTCTCGCCTATTATCTCGTCTACCGACAGCGGAGTATCACCGAGATATTCGAATATCTTTTTCTGCGGCCCGTCCAGGTCCGGGTTCAGGGAGCCGCCCGTTACAGCCGCTTCCTTCCGGGACTTCATATGCCCCTTTATCATGCCGCCCAGTTCCTCGATGACATCATCTGCCGACTCGACCAGCCTGGCGCCCTGCCTTATAAGCATATTCGTCCCGGAGGATGTAGAGGAGCCGGCATTGCCCGGCACCGCAAAAAGCTCCCTGCCCTGCTCGAGCGCGAAATCGGTCGTTATCAGCGCGCCGGACCCCTTTGCGGCCTCGACCACGATGACCCCGAGCGAGAGCCCGCTGATTATCCTGTTCCTCCTCGGAAAATTATCTTTATAGGGTTCGCATCCCATCGGGAATTCTGAAATCAGCGCGCCGCCGGACTCCGTTATCTGGTCTGCCAGCTTGATATGCTCGGGCGGATATATATTCGCAAGTCCGCTTCCCAGCACCGCGATCGTCCTGCCTCCGGCCTTCAACGCGCCCCTGTGGCCGGCCGCGTCGATGCCCCTCGCCATGCCCGAGACGACCGTTATGCCGCGGGCCGCGAGTTCCGTTCCTAGCCTCTCGGCGGTGCGCAGGCCGTAGCCGCTGGCGCGGCGCGAGCCGACTATCGCGACGGAGAATTTATCCTCCGGAACGAGGTCCCCTTTCACGTAAAGTACCACGGGCGGATCGTATATCTGTTTCAGGTTCTCAGGGTAATCATCGTCCAGATAAGACACCGCCCTCGCCCCGGCCTGAGCCATAAGTTTAAGTTCGCGCTCCAGTATCTCCTCTTTCCGGCAATCCGTTATCGCGGCCGCCGTCTTCGGGCCTATCTTATCCACTTCTTCGAGCTGCGCCCTCGTCGCCTTGAACACCAGTTCGATATCCCCGAATCGCTCTATCAGGTTCTTTATCCTGACATACCCGGCGCCGGGAACGGAATTCAATACGAGAAGTTTCTCGAGATCCGTCACTTAAGATGCTCCGTTATCTTGTCCGCGACTTCGTTGACCGAGAGGTCGCTTGTGTCTATCCTGTAATCGGCCCGCGCGTAATATTCGGCGCGCTTCGCCATAAGCTCGTTTATCTTCTCCCCCGGATCGCTGACATTCAGCAGGGGCCTGTGCGTATAACCCTTCGTCCTCTGGAGTATCCTCTCGGGAGTCGCGAAAAGGCAGAACATGATGCCGTTTGATTTCAGGTTCTTCACATTCTCCTCGTCTATGACCGCGCCGCCGCCGGCCGCGACGACAAGCCCGGCCTGGAGGGCTATATCCCTGGCGACCATTCCCTCGGAATGCCTGAAGTACTTCTCGCCCTTCTTCTCGAATATCTCGGATATCTTCATCCCCTCGCGCTCTTCTATGATGTCGTCCATATCGACGAACCTGAGCCCGAGGCGCTTGGCAAGCACCCTGCCTACGGCGGTCTTGCCGGTGCCCATAAACCCTACCAATATCAGGTTTTTCATTTAAAAGGATTTCACCTGCTTTATGTAGCCGTCGAAGTTCCTCTTGGTCTCGGAGATGCTGTCCCCGCCGAACTTCTCGGACATCGCGTTGGCTATCTCAAAAGCCAGCACGGCCTCGCCGACGACCGAAGCGGCGTATACGGCGCAAACGTCATGCCTCTCGACCTGCGCAGTCACTTTCTTCTTCGTCTTTATGTCTACCGACGCGAGCGGTTTACCGAGCGTCGCTATCGGTTTCATCGCTATCTTGACTATTACAGGCTCCCCATTGGTCATGCCGCCTTCAAGCCCGCCGGCATTATTCGTCCTGCGGGAGAACCCGCCCTTCTTCTCGAACAGTATCTCGTCATGCACCTTAGAACCGGGCAGGCGTGTTGCCGCGAAACCGAGGCCTATCTCTACGCCCTTTATCGCCTGTATCGACATCATGGCCCCCGCGATCCTCGCATCGAGCCTCCTGTCCGGCGATACGTGGCTGCCTAGGCCGGCCGGGACCCCTGCCGCCGATATCTCGCAGATACCGCCGAGCGTGTCCCCGCTCCTCGCGCAGTCTTCGACCTTCTTGAGCATCGCCTTGCCGCCCGCCGCGCCGCCTATCTCCAGGACATGGCTCGCGATCCTTATGCCGAACTCCTCGATGAACATCTTGCATACCCCGCCTATAGCGACGCGCACCGCCGTCTCACGCGCGCTGGCCCTCTCGAGTATATCGCGTATGTCGTGGGTATTGTATTTGAGCGCCCCGGCCAGGTCGGCATGCCCCGGACGCGGTCTGGTGATCGAAGGCAGGATCTCTATTGAGGCATCCTTATTCTCTATTATGAGCGCGAGAGGGCTTCCTATAGTGACGCCCTTGCGCAGGCCCGACAATATCTGCACGCTGTCCTGCTCTATCGCCATGCGCGCGCCCCTGCCGAACCCCGACTGCCTGCGCTTAAGCTCCAGGTTTATCGTCCCCTTGTCCACCTTGAGGCCCGAAGGCATCCCTTCGAGTATTCCCAAGAGGAATTTCCCGTGTGACTCACCCGCCGTAAGATATTTCAGCATCCTCTATCCTCCTATACTGGAAAATATGCCAATATGTCGTCCCTGAACAAAACACACATAAAAGCGGCCATCGCCAGGAACGGCCCGTACTGTATGATATCCTGCTTCTTCATAAAAAGTTTCGGCACGCCAACAAGCGACCCGAAGACCGGCGCGACGAAAAAAGCGATCACGGTCAGTTTCAGGCCGAGAAAAGAACCTATCAGCATCAGCAGCATCAGGTCGCCGCCGCCCATAGCTTCCTTCTTATACACGACCCTGCCCAACAGGCCGATCAGGTACAGCGATACGAACCCGAAGACCAGCCCGAAGAACGATTCCCTGAGCGCGGCAAACCTCGATACTTCGCCCTGCAGCGCCGGATAAGCGAAGCTCGCCAGCAGGCCCAGGGCCGTGCCCGGGATGCTGAGCTCGTCCGGGATTATCCAGTGCTCGATGTCGATAAAAGATATTATTATCAGCACCGCGAATAGCGCGGTATATATAAAATATTCCGGCCTGAAGCCGAAACGCCAGAACAGTACCGTAAAGACAAAAGCCGTGAGCCCCTCAACGAGAAAATAACGGAACTTTATCTTTCCCTTGCAGAAAGCGCACCTGCCGCCCAGCATCAAATAGCTGGCGAACGGGATGTTCAGGTACCATGGCAGCGCCCTGTTGCATGTAGGGCAATGCGAAGCGGGAAATACTATCGACTCCCCGCGCGGCAGCCTGTGTATGCATACGTTCAGGAAACTCCCTACGATCGACCCGAACATGAAAATAAAAACATAAATGATCATCGCAAGCATTTGACCGCCTTTTTCAGCGCGCGGCGCATGACCTCTACCGGCGCATGCTTTCCCGTAAACAGTTCGAATGAAAGTACGCCCTGGTATAGCAGCATCCCGAGGCCGTTGGCGGCCTTAAGCCCGCGCCTCTTAGCTTCTTTCGAAAGCGGCGTCACCGGCGGATTGTATACGATATCGTATACCGCGAGCTTCCTGTGCAGGGCCTTCGGGTTGACTATGCAGGGGTCGCCCTTGTGCATCCCGACGGGGGTCGTGTTGACCAGCAGGTCCGAACCGAGGACCTCCCTTTCTATCCGCGCAGCCGAAAAAGGTACGTGCTTTACGGCGCACTTCCGGAAACCCTTTCCTATCTTCGACGACAATACCTTCGCGCGCTCTTCGGCCAGATCCGTGAAAGCGATGGAGCGCGCGCCCTCCCTTGCAAGCACGAAAGCGATCGCCTGCGCCGCGCCGCCGCACCCGAACAGGAAGACGGCCTTGCCCTTGGGGTTGAACTTCAGGTCGCTCTTCAAAGAACGTATAAACCCTTCGCCGTCGGTGTTAAAGCCCCTCGCCTTCCCGGCCTTGAAGACGACGGTATTCACCGCGCCGATGCCCTTCGCTTCAGGCGAGACGGAATCGAGCAGTTTCAACACCGCCTGCTTATGCGGTATCGTCACATTTAT
>Ga0172381_10001596_pt1 | contig 26291 bp, 31 predicted proteins | sample Leawel6488metaG_FD_119754 | JGI IMG/M metagenome (GOLD analysis project Ga0172381, IMG submission 119754) | Leachate microbial communities from a municipal landfill in Southern Ontario, Canada - Leachate well 64-88 metaG | ecosystem: Engineered > Solid waste > Landfill > Unclassified | place... | reverse complement strand
TCCCCTCAAGGGGGCGGGAAGGCGAACGCCTATTACTAAAGAGTTTCAGCCTTGCTTGCTTCCTGCTGACCTGTTACTCTCTCGTTTCACATTTTTTTAAAAATTTGCGAAGCATTATTGAACTTAATCACTTAATCACTTCATAAAAAACCCTCCATACCTCCCTCTTACCTTTAGTAAACTTTGTAACACTTTTCAAAAGACCATGCAATTTTTCATGTCCAAAATACTTTATATATATATGGGTATGGAATAATTTTGGAGGACTGGATTATGACTTTATTAGGCGGGTTAAATGGTTTACAAGGGGCGGACACTTTTAGTGCCGGCAGAAAGCAGTTCAATGATGACAATTGTGCGGCTGCACCTGTGGCAACAGTAGGTTATATGGGGCCAAACATAGGAAGCATTTTGAATGGTTCGGCTACGCCACCTTCATCAACTGCATCAGCAGTGAGATTTTAGTTTACTCAAAAACATATTTGTTATAAAATAGTTCTACGGAAAGTAGGGCTATTTTTATGTTATTAACAGCTGATATCGGGAACACAAGTATTACACTGGGGCTTTTTGACTCCGACGCACTCGTCGAAGAATTCAGGCTTGCTTCCGACAAAGATTTGTCGCAGGAAGAATATGAGGTTTTGTTAAAAACTCTCTGCAAACCTTTTAAAATCGAAGGGTGTATAATCGCATCAGTCGTTAATGAACTTAGCAGCAAATTTCAATCCTCGGTTAATAATGTTTTTAAAATAAATTCAATAATGTTGACGAACAAATCTAAAACCGGAGTTAAAATCGCAATTGAAAATCCCGACGAAGCCGGAGCGGACAGAATTGCGAACGCTTGCGGTGCATTTATGCTTTACGACAGACCCTGCATTGTGGTTGATTTCGGAACCGCGACTTCTTTCGACATAGTTAATCATAAGGGTGAATTTATCGGCGGAATAATCACTCCGGGGCTAAATTTGCAGATGAAAGTTTTGAACAAATTTACATCAAAATTGCCAAAAATCGACGTCGCCATTTCAAACAAAGCAATCGGAAACAACACTTCTGAGGCAATTCTCTCAGGTGTAATAAGAGGCTCTGCGTGCATGATTGACGGGCTTATAGAACAATGCGAAAAAGAATTGGGCGAAAAGGCAACTCTAATAGCTACAGGCGGTTACTCAGGGCTTATTTCAAGCTACATGAAATGTCCGTTTGATTTTATCAACCCGACCTTAACCCTAGAGGGCTTGAGATTTTTGTATAATCTGAATGTAAATAAAGCCGACATAAAGCCAATTTATAATCTTTGTTAACTAGGGTCTGTTGACACATATTCCGGAGAAACGTCTCCCTGAACTTGTTTCAGGGTCGCATTGTCGTTCGCTCATGAGATGCTGAAACGAGTTCAGCATGACGTGTTTACTTTTTGTGTCAACAGACCCTAAGTCAAATTGGTTGAAAAGAGCTCACTGTCCTTTGGGGGTTTTAGGGTTGCAGTTTCAACAAGATACCTTGCCAACTGTTTATCCTTTACATTCTCAACCGCCGGCTGCGGCTTGAATGATTTTGAGATAATTTCTATCGGGTCAGGTTCAAGTTGGGGGCTTTCGGACTTGTATTTTAAGATGAACTTGTTTATAGAAAAAGTGCTTTCAAGCCACTTATTTAAACTATCCACGATGGCGTCATCTTCTTTATCGTCTGCAATATATATACCTTCTTCGTCAAATTTTAGTTTAAAAATCTGATGGTCTTTTGTTTTGAATATTCCACCCTGACAATTTCCAGCTTCATCAAGATAAAGCTCATAAAACATTCCTTTATAATCTTTTGAAAAGGATTTTAGCGTGGTATTGGGATAATATTCCTCGTTGTAGGACAATCCGTCAAAACTCGCACTAAATGACTTAACCCCGCCGCCGGCATAGCAGTCGGTTTTTGTATCAAGTCCGAAAGGAAAAACTTTTGTCCGGGATGAGCCAACTTGATTTTTCTTCCTTCCAACATAAAAAACCCGCCTGTCAAAATAAGCATTGTTAATAACATCTTCCGCCTCTGTGACATTTCCCGCCTCGTCATAACGTAAGGTACTTACAGCACAATCATTTTCAACCCTCGTAATTATTTCCTTCAACGAATTATTCGGATAGTATAAAAGTTCGCGGCGTCCCAAAACCTTTCCTTTCCCGTCAGTCAATAGTAAAGAAGTTATTTTACCATTAGTAAAGTGTGATTCTTCAACGCTTTTGTCAGAATATTGCAGTTTTATATAACTGGTTTTACCAAATTTAAATTTTATCGTTTCTGTAAATTGGCCTGCGAAAGTGCTTACCTTTTTAATTAATTTCCCATTTTTGTCGTAATTGCAAATTATTTTATTGCCAAAATCGTCTGCTAAGGTTTCCTCAACTTTTTTGCCCTCTATAAGTTTAACTAAAAATTCACTGCCCCCGTGAACCTCTTTATATATCCCTGTGAGTGATTTTTTAATGGCAATATCCAGATTCGGTAAAATCTCAAAAATAATCTTTTTCGGATTTGCAGCACCAAAAGACACACTGTCCATACCTGTTTTCAGCAAAGGACTTTGAAAAAACCGGTTTTGGATTTTTGTTTTAGGATAATACCTATTATTATTTCCAATAGGATTAATTGTTAGCATTGAAAAACACCATAATATATTACTACAAGAATAATAAACCAAAAAAAACTTTTTTTTGCTAGTTTGTTAATAAAGTTTAAGCTGAATTATCCCAATAATATTCCCGCAATGCAAGCCGACATATAAGAAGCAAGCGTTCCGCAAATCAATGCCCTTAATCCCAATCGGGAAAGATTTTTTCTCTGGTTTGGAGCCATTTCGCCGATACCTCCGATTTGTATAGCAATAGAGCTTAAGTTTGCAAATCCGCAGAGTGCAAAACTCGCTATAATAAAGCTTTTATCGGATATGATATTTTTAATCGAAACCAAATCCATATATCCGAGTGTTTCGTTCAATATAAATTTTGTTCCCATCAAAGAGCCTACTGCACTTGAATCCTTGAAAGGTACACCCATTAAGTATGCGAATACCGAGAAAAATTTACCAACAATCGCTTTCATTGAGAGGTGGTCGATATCAAGCCCCAAAAACGCTAAATTCATGTGAATTGCGTTATGCAAAAATACTCCGGTTTTTCCCAAAAACCAGTCTATCATAGCAATTAGTGCGACAAAAGCCAGTAAAACGGCTATTACTTTCAATGCTACATTCAGCCCGTCGGTTGCCCCTCTTGCAATGGAATCAACCACGTTAACGTGGGTTCTTCTTTTGCTGATTTTGACTTCATCCTTGGTTTGCGGCTGACCGTCTTCAGGATAAACGATTTTTGAAATAACCAATGCCCCCGGTGCTGCCATAATCGATGCGGCAAGCAAATATTGAGCAGGGATGCCCATTCCAACGTACAAAGCCATTACCCCGCCTGAAATACACGCCATGCTTCCGGTCATTGAAGCCAAAACCTCGGAACGTGTTAAATTCGGCAGATAAGGTTTAATCATAAATTGTGCCATGACCTGCCCTACAAAAGAGCTTGCAACGTTTGAAAGTGCTTCAGCCCCACTAACGTCCATCAATTTGTACATGGCTTTTCCCAAAACCGCCACAATCTTCTGCATAATTCTGTAATAATATAAAAGATTTACAAGAACCGCTATAAATATAATTGCGGCTAAAAGCTGGATAGCAAAAACCATTGAGCCTGCACCGAATATTTCGTTTAATCTGTGGGAATTGTTCAAAGGCCCGAATAAAAAGGTTGCTCCCTGATTGGCAAAATCAAGAATTTTCTGGATAAATAATCCTATATTCCCGAAAATAGCCTGACCGATAGGCGTTTTTAAAACAAAAACCGCCAATAAAATTTGGAGCAAAAACCCCATGCCTATGGTTTTAATGTTAATCGATTTTTTATTGTTAGACATCAAAAAAGCGACTAAAAATATAAAAATTATACCGAATATTCCGAAAAATCTTTCCATTTCAACGTTCTCCTAACTGACTGTAAGAACATTGTATCTAAAGATATCCAAAATAAAAATAGTATGTTTCAAAAACGTGATAAAAGTTTAGATTAAAAACCGATTTTTACAAATTATTTTTACCCGACGAGACTTGCAACCAAATTTACAACCAGAACCTGTATGATTTGCAGCACTATAATTGCAATTATCGGCGAAAAATCCAGTCCGCCGTAAGGCGGGATAAACCTTCTGAAAACATCAAGATACATGTCCGTAACTTCTCTTATAGATTTAATCGGCTGCTGCTGCCAATCTATACTTGGTATCCACGTTAAAAATATTCGTAAAATTATCAATATAAAGTAAAGATAGAAAATATTGTTTACAATTTTTACGATGTCCATAAGCTCCTCTTCTCTTGCCGTACTTTAAAGTTGTGAATTTTTCATTGTATTGGCACAGTCACAAAATTTTCTCTCGCTCGGGATGTTCTCAATCATATGGAATAAAAGGCGTTTTAATTTTTCCACATTAGAATTAAACACCTCTATCACGGCATGGTGCGAAACCGGCGGAACATCACCCACAAGCCCTGCATCATAGTCGGTTACAAGAGAAATATTCAAAGGACACATGTCCATTTCTTTTACCAGATAATTTTCGGGAAATGCTGTCATGTTAATAACTTCCCAACCTTGATTTGTGAAAAATTTAGATTCGGCTTTTGTTGAAAATCTCGGTCCGTTAATAACGACTACCGTTCCGCTTTCATGAACCGTTATTCCTTCCTCTTTGGCCGTTTTTATAGCCAATTCTCTAAGTTCAGGACAGTATAAATCGGCAGGAGACGGGTGACAAACAATCGGCCCCTGAATAGTAGTTGAATTTCTTCCGTGTGTCCAGTCCAAAAACTGGTCGCAGATTACAAATTCACCCGGCTTAACGTGTTTTTGAAGACTTCCGGCTGCACAGGGCGAAATTACCCTTTCGACCCCAACCGATTTCATGGCCCATGCATTTGCACGATAATTTATTAAGTGAGGCAAAATCGAATGATTTCTGCCATGCCTCGGCATGAATGCTACTTTATGCGGGCCTACTTTCCCGATAAACAAGTTATCGCTGGGCATTCCGTAAGGAGTTTCAACTTTCACTTCTTCTATGTTTTCAAGAAAACTGTAAAATCCGGAACCGCCAAAAACGCCTATTTTAGCTAATTGTTTTTTTTCTGTCATCTTTTCCCCCTATTACGTCCAGTCTTTCAAGCAATGTTACAAAATATATTCTTTATGCAACCCTCTCTATCAGTACATCTTAACATGAAAATATATTTAGACTTGCTTTTTTGAAATTTTTGTATTAAGATAATACCACAAACTTTTTCCTTGGGGAAAGGGGGCGAGTTTATGAGGACTTGATTGTCCACGTTGGAAGTAAACTGCTTCTGCCTCAATTGGAATTTCAATTTACAACATCAGAGGATTTACATGATTAGAAAATTAGTAGTTTTCACTATGACAATAGTGTTCTTACTATGCCCTCAAGTCAAGGCAAATCAACACAGTGTTTCAAATGTTAAAGAATCCATTGTTAAACATTCACTAGAACTGGGAATTGATCCTGCTCTAGCGTTGAGTATTGCTAAGTCTGAATCAGGATTCAGGCACGAGGCGAGGAGTTCGCATGGTGCTGTCGGCGTTTTTCAACTTATGCCATCAACAGCGAGAAGGCTTGGAGTTGACCCGTATTGCTTAAGCGGCAATATAAAAGGCGGGTTGATGTATTACAAAAGATTGTACAATATGTTCGGCTCGACCGAACTTGCCCTTGCTGCATACAACGCAGGTCCGGGAATTGTAAAAAAATACCACAGGGTTCCTCCTTACGGAGAAACAAGACAGTTTGTTTCCACAATAATGAAGGAATACAATCGTCAAAAAGCAAACCCTGATCCTGCAATCGTAAAAGCAAGAAACAAAACAAAACTTGTAAAACAAGCCCACACTCAAAAAATCACTCCGGAAAAATTGGAGGTCAAAGCTCCTGTTCCGGAAGCAATTCCAGAACAAGGAATTGTTTGATTTTAAAAATTAGAATATTTTAAACAAAAAAACGTTAGGTGAAAACTTAACGTTTTTTTATATTTTGTACAATTTTTATTTTTGTTGTACAATAGACTGGCTAGGAGTCAGATTTGATGTTTAATGAAACTAAAACGCATGAAATTACAGTTGACGTCGTTATTTTAACCATAAAGAATAACAGCCTCAAGGTTTTACTTGTAAAACGTACCAACGAACCGTTCAAAGGCAGATGGTCCATCCCCGGAGGATTTATAAGATTATCCGAAAATCTGGATGAAGCGGCGTTGAGAATTTTAAAAGAAAAAACGAATGTAGACAACATCTACCTTGAACAGCTTTATACCTTCGGCGACCCGCTTCGCCGCACAGACGCAAGGGTAATCACATGTGCATATTTTGCACTGATAAGAGAAGAAGATGTTGATGTCTTTGAAAGCAAAGATGTTGAATGGCACAAGGTTTATGACCTTCCGCCGTTGGCGTTTGACCACAAGGAAATTATTGAATACTCACTGAAAAGAACCCGTGAAAGACTTGAAATGTGTCCGGTCGCTTACCAGTTGCTTAGTGAAAAGTTTACACTGACCGAAATGCAAAAATCTTATGAGCTTATTACGGACAAAAAACTCGATAAAAGAAATTTCAGAAAAAAAGCACTTGCCACAGAGGGGCTTATAGAATTAAACGAATTTTCAAAAACGAAATCAAAACGTCCTGCAAGGCTTTACACTTTTGATAAGATAAACCTGAATTCAAAAAGGGCTCATTTTATTTCCAAACCGAAGATTAAAGAACCAATCGTTGTGCCTGCAGTGACAGTCGTAACAAAAAAAGAAACTGTAAAACAGGAAAAGGTAAAACGGTAAAATTATAATAAGGAGTGCCAAACAATGCTTACACTGACATGGATAATACAAATAGCTTCGGCACTTTTGCTGATAGTTTTAATATTGCTGCATTCACCTAAGGGCGAAGGCATTGCGGGGATTGGCGGAGCAAGCCACCTTTTCTCATCGCAAAAAAGTGCGGAAACAGGTTTGAACAAATTGACCGGTTATGTTTCGGCCGTATTCGTTCTCTGCACATTTCTGCTGGGCTTTGGAATAATTAAGTAAAAGAGGCTGTCTAAAAAGTCTCCTTTTAACAGCTAACGTCGTGCCGGAACATGGGTTATCGGCTCCTCGTAGATTGTCCTTAATCCGGCATCCCAAATGTGAGATCCCGAATTAAGGGCAACCGTTGTTGAAGCCGATAATCCATGTTTCGGGATGACGAGGGGGGACTTTTTAGCCAAGCCCTACTTTCTATTAACTTGCATTGATGTTGTTTTTTATTTGTTCAAGTTTATCAATATACTTAATTTTTTGTGGAATATCATCCGGGAAATATTTCAGAAGATGTTTAATTATAGATGAAAGATTTTTTGGAAATTTGTTTAGTGGAAATTCTCCTTCAAAATCACCGCTATAGACTTGTATTACATCGTTATCATCAGGATGATGAACAATTACCTTTAAAACCTCCCGCCTAGTACCCCCTATAATATCTACTATAGGATGCTTCTTTTCAATCTGTATATCTACAATTTTTTGTGCAATGTCTTCCACCGATTTTATAAATTTATCTGGATTTTCCCATGTTATCATAAGATTTTTCAAACCGCTAATATTTCCAAATTTTGCACCGAAAGACGGTTGATGCTTCGTTTTTTGTATTTGCATAATTTTTCTCCTAGAATTTTAAATTGATAACACATTAACGTAAAAGCCCCTCAAAAAAAATTTTTGCTACAAAATTTCCCATTCGATAATATCTTATCCTATTCTATCCTGCCTATTCAGCCTTATAATTGCGTTTTGGCGGTTTAAAATTCATATTTACATTCCTTAACACTTGACTTTTTGTACGCTTTAGCTTACACTGCTCTATATGAAAGAAATAGAGTTTTTTAAACTGGATAATGATAAAGAGCCTGTAAAAGAATGGCTTTTAAAATTAGATTCTTTTACACGAAAACGCATATATGCCAGAATATTACGTCTTGAAGAAGAAAACTACGGTGATTTCAAAAATTTGGGTGAAATATCAGAATTGCGTTTTAAATTCGGCTCAGGCTACAGAATATATTTTGCAGAAATCGATAACTTAATTGTTTTGCTGATAAATGCCGGTGACAAGAAAACACAAAAGAAAGACATTGAAAAAGCCAAAGAATACTTAAAAATTTGGAAAGGACAGCATGATGGGAAAATATAAAAACAGCACACCTTTTGACGAAATTCTAATGGAAGAATTAAATTCGCAAGAATCAATAAGCGAATTTCTTAATGCTACTCTTGAATTATATTTGGAAGACGGAGATTTTAACGGGTTTTACCGTTCTTTGGAATACGTAATAAAAGCTCAGGATAGTATTACAAATTTTGCAAAAAGGACAAATATGAGCAGGGCAACTTTATATGATATATTCAGAAGCCGAAAAGAACCCAAAATACAGACAATTGCAAAAATATTAGCCGAATTGGGCTACAAGATAAAAGTTGCGTAAAGGTTTAAGATTTTGACTATATTTTCACGAAACGAATTATACTGGGGCAAAGAGGCACAAGAGACTTTGGCGACAAAGCACATTGCCGTGTTCGGACTCGGCGGAGTCGGCGGATTTTGTGCCGAGATGCTCGCAAGAGCAGGCGTCGGAGAATTAACTATCGTCGATTTTGACAAGGTTTCAAAATCAAACATAAACAGACAAATTGTCGCACTTAATTCCACCGTGGAAAAATCTAAAACGGAACTTTTTGAAAAAAGACTTAAAGATATAAATCCGAATATAAAGATTAATTCAATTGAAGACTTTTATACCGAAAAATTAAACGAAAAACTGCTTGAACTAAAACCTGATTTTATTGCTGATGCGATTGACACAATGCGGTCAAAGGTTTCGCTTCTGGAATTTGCACACAAAAACAACATGCATGTAATAAGCTCTTTTGGTGCAGGCAACAGAATTAATCCCGAGGAATTGTATATTTGCGGCATTTCTGAAGTTGAAGACAAAAAATCGCCCTTTGTTTCAAATATTTTATACCAGCTCAAAAAGCGGGGAATTGAAAATGGAATTAGTGTTGTTGCGAGCCGTGAAAAACCATTTTCGAATGAAAAAATAACTGCTCAGGAAAAAATACTGACAAAAGACGGTGAAGAAATAGAGTTCGCAAAAATTACCCCCGCATCAACGCCTTTTGTTGCATCTTGTGCTGGAATTTTCATGGCAAGTTATATTGTGCGAAAATTGATTACACATCTGGAGCCGAACGGAGGGAAAAATGTTTAAGAATATTCTAATAACTGGTGCGTCTAAAGGAATTGGGAAAGAAATCGCAAAAGAATTTGCGGGCGGTTATAATTTGTTTTTAACCTCCCGAAGTGAAGGACTTTTGAAGTCCGTCTCGCAAGAAACGGGAGCAAAAGACTGCTTTGTGTGTGATTTAGCAAATCAAAACGATTTGGAAATGCTCGGAGAATTTATTGAGAAAAATTCAATCGATATTTTGATAAACAACGCCGGAGAGTACATTTACGGCGGAATTTACGAAGCAGATTACGAACAAATCTCCCAAATTTTTAAAACAAACCTTTTAGCACCTGTCTATCTCTGTTCAAAATCAGTAAAGTCAATGAAATTAAAAAAGTGGGGACGGATTGTAAATATCGGCTCAATCAGCGGAGTAATGGGCGAAGCCTATGCGAGCCTTTATTCAAGCTCAAAATCAGGACTTGTCGGGCTGACAAAGGCTTTGGCTCTTGAACTTGCTGAATATAATATTACGGTAAACACAATAAATCCGGGCTGGGTAGAGACGGAATTGGGGCTAAAATCGATTGAGCAGAGCGGGTTTTCACTTGAAGAAACTCTTGAAACAATTCCGCAGAAACGTTTTGTAGACCCGAAGGAAATCGCAGGTCTTGTTAAATACTTAATTTCAGATGAGGCAAAAGGAATTACGGGCCAATCAATAAACTTATGTGCGGGCTTGAGCGTCGGAATTTAGTCGGAACATTCCCTGCTCCCAGTTTTCTGTTTCCTCGTTCCCTGTTTCCCCATTCGGCCCCCCATTTTACAAAATAGTTTATTAATGTTACAATAAAACTGCTACAAAAATGGGAAATAACAATGACTTCAAGCACAAATCAATCGATAAAACCAATTACGACAAGGGTAAATAAAAGCGGAAATTTGGAAATAGGCGGCTGCGACATTGTAGAACTCGCCCAAAAGTACGAAACGCCACTTTACGTAATTGATGAAGCGACTTTAAGAACAATTTGCAGGGAATACAAAAAAGCTTTTTCCGCTTACGAAAAAGTCAAAATGCTCTATGCCTCAAAGGCTTTTCTGGCAAAGGCTATCGCAAAAATAGTCAGTTCGGAAGGATTCGGCTTCGACGCTGTTTCCGGAGGCGAGATTTACACTATTTATAAATCCGGCATTAATATGTCAAACGTGCTTTTCAACGGCAACAACAAGTCCTATGACGAGCTTAGCATGGCTCTGGAAGTCGGAGTCGGGAGAATTTCCGTCGATAATTTTTTCGAACTTTCTCTTTTGGATGAAATTGCAAAAAGCCAAAATAAAAAAGCGGATATTTTGCTGAGAATTACGCCCGGAATTGAATGTCATACTCATGAATACATACAAACAGGGCATCTGGATTCGAAATTCGGATTTGATTTAACCCAAATTCCCGAAGCAATCGAACTTATTCAGGAGCAATACACGAACCTTAATCCGAGAGGATTTCACGCCCATATCGGCTCGCAAATCTTTGAAACAAAAATCTATGAAGATGAAATTGAAATTTTAATGAAAGAAATCGCTCTGGTTAGAGAAAAATTCGGCATAACATTCGATGAAATCAACATCGGCGGTGGGTTAGGAGTAAAATACACTGACGAAGAATATCCTCCTTCTGTTTTTGAAATCGGCAAAATAATTATCAAAGCAATTAATAAAAACATCAAAAAATATTCGCTTCCGGCTCCTACTTTATATCTTGAACCCGGCAGAAGCATAATTTCCACGTCGGGAGTGACTTTATACACGGTAGGAAGCTCAAAACAAGTTCCTCACGGGACTAAATACTGGGCAGTTGACGGCGGAATGGCTGATAACGTACGTCCGAGTATGTATCAGGCTAAATATACCGCTCAAGTCGCCAACAAGCCGCTTGAAAATAATTCACAAAAAGTTACAATTGCCGGAAAGTTTTGTGAATCGGGAGATATTTTAATTAAGGACATAAATTTACCCGAGCTTGAAGAAGGCGACATACTCTGCGTTTTCAATACCGGAGCCTATAATTACTCAATGGCAAGCAATTACAACAGATTTCAAAAACCGGCTGCGGTACTTGTAAATAATTCTCAATCTGGTATTATAGTAAATAGAGAGAGTCTTGATGATCTGATTTCTCATGACGTGATACCAAACAGATTGGACTAACAGAATGTTGCACAATTTATTGGCTTTTTTTCAATCACAGCTTAAAACACTAAACTGGTCTTTTAATTGGCTTAATGTGTCTGAAGTATTCATAATTATCGTTGTTATGTTTGCATTTTACAAGAAATTCATTAAAAATACCCAATCTGAAAAGCTTGTAAAGGGAATATTCTTCCTTATTTTGGCATGGGCTTTCAGTGAAGTTCTTATTGCACTTGATTTAACAATCCTCGGAATGTTTATAAAATCAATGGTAGCACTTATTGCACTGAGTTTGATTGTAATTTTTCAGCCGGAATTGAGAAGATTTTTGGGGTATTTGGGGCAGCCCGGATTTATAAGCAAGACATTCATGGGTAATTCCTCTCATAAAAGCAGCGAAAAAATTGACGTGATAAAAGAAGTTATTGAGGCTGTTAAATACCTCTCAAAATCCAGAACCGGAGCATTAATCGTATTCCAAAAAGAAATCAGTGCCTCAACTTACTTTGATGTCGGGACAAAATTGAATGCCGATGTAACAACAGAACTTATTTTAACGATATTTCACCCGAACACCCCGCTCCATGACGGAGCCGTCGTAATAAAAGACAGTAAAATTTTATCTGCAGGAGTTTTGCTTCCGCTGACGGAAGACCCTAAACTAAGCTGGAAGTACGGAACCAGACACAGAGCGGCTATCGGAATGTCAGAAGTAAGTGATTCTGCGTGCCTCGTTGTTTCTGAAGAAACGGGGGATGTTTCAATGTCTATGGATGGAGTGCTTAAAAAATATGACGATTTAACAAGCTTAAAGACCGATTTGGACAATATTCTCGGATACAATGACCCTGAAGAAGACAGTAAAAAAAACATCTTTAAGCTTAATAATTTGATTCCCATCAAAAAACCCGAAGAGAAACAAAAAATAAACAAAGACAACTTTTAATAAAATAACTGGACATTTTGTTTCAGATTTAGTAAGATTAAGTCATGAAGAATTTAATTGTAAGACTATTTTTCTTAGCATTCGGTGCTTTTATTGCGGGATTTGGATTAGAGGGCTTTTTAATTCCAAACAGCATGATTGACGGCGGAATCGTCGGGATTTCAATTATGCTGAGTTATTTGACGAAAGTCAATCTGGGTGTGTTGATTTTATGTATCAATATTCCGTTCATATTCCTTGCATTGCAAAAACTTGGGAAAATTTTTGTTGCACAAACACTTTTTGCCATAACCATGCTGGCAATTGGTGTAAACTTTTTTCATGGACACATAGCAACCGATGATATTTTGCTGGCAACCATATTTGGCGGAGTCGTACTGGGCATTGGAGTAGGAATTGTTCTCAGAAACAACGCGGCTATGGATGGAACAGAAATTCTTTCCATAAGATTATCCAAGAAATTGGGGTTTTCTATCGGCGAAATAATAATGTTCTTCAATATTTTTATTTATACATGTGCAGGCTTTTTGTACGGCTGGGACAAGGCAATGTATTCCGTCCTTGTTTATTTTATAACCTACAAGGTCATAGATATTGTGCTGGAAGGGCTTAATGAAGCAAAATCGGTTACGATAATTTCCGATAAGGCTGAGGAAATAGGAAATGACATCATAAAAAAACTTGACGTCGGCGTTACTTACATTGACGGTAAGGGCGGATACACCGGGACTGATAAAAAAATAATTTACTGCGTTATTTCCAGATTAGAAATAGCCAAATTGAAAGACTTGATAAAATTCATTGATAAAACAGCATTTTTAGCGATTGAAAACGTCCACGAAGTAGAAGGCGTTAGGATTAAAGAGAAAAAGGCAAAGAGAAGCCTCGGCAAAAGTATTTTTCATAGTATTTTTAGAAAAAGAAAAAAATCTTAACATCTGGACATTTGTCTTAAATTGTATTATTATTATAAAAAAGATAAGTAAGGATAAACTATGGCTAAGCACATCGACACAATTCCAATTGAAGTAAGCATTTTAACGGTTGACCACGACATAAAAGGAACTGTTCACGTTTCAAAGTATACCAGTACAAACCGTGAATTGACCGATTTGTTAAATGACAAGGAAAGAAGATTTCTTGCCGTGACTAATGCCGAAATTTATTCAAGAAATTCAACCCAATCGCCCAGAAGATATAACTTCTTAGAAATTCACATGGATTATGTCTTGATGGTTCACCCTTCGGCACAGGCTGTGTTCAAAGAATCCGGCAAGGCTCAAGAAGACATCGCCCGCTTTAGAGATTTGAGAATTAAACTTAACCAGACAAAACCGTTTTAAGGACAAAGCCGTTTTATGTTTTAAACAAGAGGTGAGCAGTAGGGTGTCGTTCAAAGAACGCACCGGTATGAGGTGTAAAAAATGAGAATACTCATAACTGATAAGATTAACGAAGTGGCAAAAAACATTTTGCTTGAAGGTAAAAATATTGAGGTTGATATTTTGCCTACAATGAGCGAACATGATTTGTGCGAAATCATTCCAAATTATGACGCCCTAATGGTAAGAAGCGAAACAAAAGTTACAAAAAAAGTTTTGGAATCGGGAAAAAATTTAAAAATAATCGGCAGGGCGGGAGTTGGCGTTGATAATATTGATATTGAAGCCGCAACACAGCAGGGAATTATCGTTGTGAATTCGCCTGACGGGAACACAAATGCGGCGGCTGAACATACAATTGCCCTGATGCTTTCAATGGCGAGAAACATTCCTGCGGCGGCTGCGTCCGCAAAGGCAGGACTTTGGGAGCGTTCAAAATTTACAGGCACGGAAGTTTTTGGTAAAACATTGGGTATAATAGGTTTGGGCAAAATCGGCTCGCATGTTGCAAAAGTTGCACTGGCTTTAGGTATGAAGGTTGCCGTTTGTGACCCTTACACGATGAGGGAAGCTGTCGAATCTATCGGCTGTGAATATATTCCTCATCTTGATGAATTCTGGGGAAAATGCGATTTTATTACCGTTCACACGCCAAAAACTCGCGAAACTACTCATTTAATCAACAAAAATACAATCAGCAAAATGAAAAAAGGTGTTAAAATTATTAACTGTGCAAGAGGCGGAATTGTTGACGAAAACGCACTTAAAGAGGCAATGGATGGGGGTCAGGTAAGTGCTGCGGCAATTGATGTTTATGAGGCCGAACCCGATATTAAAAATTCGCCTTTAATCCACGTTGAAGGAAATATTGTTTTAACGCCTCATCTTGGTGCAAGCACAGCGGAAGCACAGCTTAACGTCGCAATTGACGTGGCACACCAAATAAAAGAGGTTTTGGGTGGAGGTTCTGCAACAAGTGCCGTCAATATTCCTTCCCTGAGCCCTAAAAAGCTTGAGCCGGTTAAGGATTATATGCAATTGGCCGAAAATATCGGAGAACTCGCCCAACAAATAGTTGAAGGCAACTTGAACTCAATTGAAATAAGTGCAAAAGGCAAACTTGCGGCACTTGATATTTCACCGCTTGAAACCGCCGTTATAAAAGGAGTATTTTCTTCTTTTACGGATGGCGTAAATTACGTTAATGCCCCCGTTTTGGCAAAGCAAAAGGGAATTTCCGTCACAACATCAAAATCTGAGACTTCAGGTGATTATATTGGTTTGATTAGCGTAAAGTTAATCACAAATATTTCCGAATCGATTGTGTCAGGGGCTTTAATTGCCGAAAACGTAAAGAGAATTGTAAAAATTGACCAATACAACACAAGTATTGAACCTGAAAAACACATGCTTTTGGTTCCGCACGAAAACAAGCCGTCAATGATTGCGAGGGTTGCGACCGTAATCGGCGAGGCCGGAATCAATATAAGCCATATGCATGTCGTTCAAAAAACAGGCGAAAAATCTTTAATGATAATTGACACGGATTGTGCGGTCGAAAAAGATGTTCTGAACAAAATCGAACAAATCGGCGGAGTTTCAAATTCAAAGTATATAAAATTAACTTAATATCGTAATTACAAGGGGCTGTATAAAAAGTCCCTTCTGTCGTCCCGAAACATGAATTATCGGCTTCAACAATGGTTGCCCTTAATTCGGGATCTCATACTTGGGATGCCGGATTAAGGACAATCTACGAAGGGCCGATAATCCACGTTCCGGCACGACGTTAGTTGACGGAAGGGACTTTTTAGCCAAACCCTTGTAAAAATATCATTCACATGATAATATTCTAAGGAAGTCGCAGGTAATTAGGAGTAAGAACGTGAGTTGCAAATTATTGGAAAACACTTCGACAGAAACACTTCAGGAAGCTCTGAAAGTTCTCGGCAAAAAGAATTTTGCCCTAATTATCCACGGAAATAGTTTTCCTTCAATACCCGGCGAAGATACCGGATTTGGAACGGCCAATTCCTCAGCGGGGAAAAAAATCATCGATTTCGCATCTGGGACTTTCAACGTAATTCAGCTGGGGCCGGCAGGAAAAACGAAAAGTTGTGATTCTTCACCTTACACGGGAACAATTTTTTCTAATAATCCGCTTTTTATTGATTTAAAACAATTGACGACTTCGGAGTGGGGAAAGATTTTGCCGGCAGAAACTTTCAGTGAAGTTGTTAAAAACAATCCGAACAAAAATACGGGTAGAACCGCTTATTCATATATTTACAAGGCTCAAGAAAAAGCTTTAAAAGAAGCTTATGAGAAATTTAAGCTTTGGGATGCAAAAAAAATCAAAGAGGGATTTGAGCGTTATAAAAGGGAAAATAGTTTTTGGTTGGAGAAAGATGCTTTATATGAGGCTCTTTCGATTGAACATAACAACGATTACTGGCCGCTCTGGAAATCGGAAATTGACAAAAATTTGTTTAATCCCAAATCTATTCAAGAAAAGATGGAATTCGGCAACAGGATTAACGAAATCGAAACAAAATATGCTGATGAAATCGAATTTTATTCATTTTGTCAATTTGTTGCGAACAAACAAATTAAAGCAACAAGGGAATATGCTTTGTCCAGGGGGATTAAAATGATTGCCGACAGGCAGGTTGCATTTTCCGACAGAGATTGTTGGGCATATCAATCTTTATTTTTAGACGGTTGGTTTTTGGGCTGCCCGCCGGATTATTTTTCGGCAGAAGGGCAGGCATGGGGCTTCCCAGTTATGAATCCGGAAAAACTTTTCAAAGAAGACGGTTCTTTAGATGAAGGCGGACAGTTAATGAAAGCCTTATTCAAAAAAATGTTCAAGGAAAATCCGGGCGGAGTCAGGATTGACCATATCGTAGGACTAATCGACCCATGGGTTTACAAAGTCGGATGCAAACCTAAGCTTGAAGAAGGTGCGGGCCGGTTATACTCATCTCCTGAACATCCCACGCTGTCAAAGTTTGCCGTTGCAACTTTCAACGACTTAGATTACGAAATCGGGGCGGATAAAGAAAAAAGGGTTAAAACTCTAAACGACGAGCAGGTTAAACTCTACGGAAGGCTTGTTGAGAAAATTGTCATAACAGCCGCCGAAGAAGAAGGGCTTGACAAAGATGCAATCGTCTGTGAGGATTTGGGAACTTTAACAAACCCAGTTGCCGCAGTTATGGAAAAATATGACCTGCAAGGGATGAAACTGACCCAGTTTGTTGTTCCCGAGATGCCCGAACACCCTTACAGATGCAAGAATATAGGCAAACGCTGTTGGGTTATGGCCGGAACTCACGATAATGAACCTATTTCGATGTGGGCAGATGCTTTAATTAACACTCACGAAGGTTATTTGCACGCAAAGAACCTTGTGGAAGATTTGTTCGCATCTGCAGACAATAAAGACGAAATCATAGTAAGATTAACAAATGATGCGGATTTTCTGACCCAAATCAAATTGGCTGAACTGTTTGCCTGCGAAGCTCAAAACGTTCAAATCTTTTTTACCGATTATTTCGGGATAAAGGATGTCTATAACCGCCCCGGAACAGACGGCGACGTAAATTGGAGCCTTCGGGTGCCTGATAATTTTGAGCAGGTTTTTTGCGATAATCTAAAGTCAAATAAAGCACTTAACTTACCTTTTGTTTTAGAAATTGCAATTGAATCCCGCGGTAAAGATTTTGCCGATAAACACAAGGGTTTAATTAAACGTCTGAAAGGAATTCAGCAACAAGAAATTTAGGGGATATGGAATGAAAAAAATATTCATTTTGCTCACTATACTAACTCTGGCATTATCAGGTGCTTGTGCCTCTGAAGTCAACACTGACGCAATGCTTCAGTATAATCAGGGAATTGATTATTACAAAATAGGTCAGTATGATCAGGCAATAACCTCTTTTCGAGAAGCGATAAGGCTTGACCCGAACTACGTGGATGCATATTATAATTTAGGCTCTGTTTTGGAATATTTGCAGCAATACGACGCTGCTTTGTCTGTGTTTAAGCAGATTATTGTGAGAAAACCGGACGATTATGATTCGGTTTACAAAGCAGCATGGCTCAGTTACAAATTGGGCGAGAACCAAAAGGCAAAAACTTATTTGAGCATAATTCCGCCGACTTGTTCCAGAGCAAAAGACGCCCAGCTTCTTTTGGCTCAATTGCCATCAACTCCCACCCCTGCGGTTGCAACAACTCTAAAGCCCAAAATCAGCCAAACCAGCGGGATTTATCAAAATATTGCCGCTCCGACAGGGATTACATCCGATGGAGAAGGCAATGTTTACGTGGCAGAATTTAACAACAATGCCATTGTAAAAATTACTCCGGATGATAAGAAAATAGTATTTTTAAAAGATGCGAAAATCAGTGGCCCGATAGGACTTGCCTATGACAAATCAAAAAATTTATACATAGCTAATTACAATAAGGACAACATTTTGAAAGTTTCTCCGCTTGGTGAAATTTCTGTCCTGATAAGCAATGTCAAAAAACCTTACTATCTTTATGTTGACGGAAACGTTCTTTTCATCTCATGTCAGGGTTCAGACTCGGTTTTGAGATACAGAGTAAACCCCTAAATTGTCCAAAATTTGACTGAGCGAGTGGGACTTGTTTAGTGTAAAAAAGTGCAACCCTGAGACTTTCGCATCGATTAGCTTTTGACACTGGCATGTCGCAAATTCGACCCCGATTTTCTTGATATCTTCAGGACTCTCCTTATATCTTTCGAGTTTTTCCATAAAAGCCTTCGGCACCGTAACCCTCGCCATTGATAGCATTTTTTCAAGTTGGGGATAACTCATCACCGGCAAAATCCCCGGAATAATTGGGATTTCTATTCCCGCATCCATGGCAAGCCGTACAAAATTAAAAAATTTGTCGTTATCGAAAAACATTTGGGTATAAATAACGTCCGCACCCGCATCAACTTTTCGCTTAAGGTTTTTTAAATCTAAAAGCAAATTATCAGACTCAATGTGGCCTTCTGGATAACCCGCAACACCTATCGAAAGACTGCTTTCAGACTTTATAAATTCAACAAGCTCATTGGCATGTTTAAAATCCATTGTTTTTAAATCAGTATTTTCCGGAATATCCCCCCGAAGTGCCAGAATGTTTTTAATTCCAAGGTCTTGAATTTCGTTTAAGTAATTTTTAACCTCGTTTTTAGAATTTCCGACGCAAGTAAAATGCGGCATTACGGCTAATTTTAAATCTTTCTGAATTTTTTTTATTATCTCCAGAGATGTATTCTGCGTTGTCCCTCCTGCACCATAAGTCAATGATATGAACGCTGGATTATGCTTCTTCAAAACTTCAAGGTTTTTTAGAAGTTTTGACAGCTTTACCCCGTCACTATCATCTTTTGGCGGAAAAATCTCAAATGAAATTATCCGGTTATTTTTTGGGGAATAAATTTCTCTTAAAGTCATAAAATGATTTTATCATAAATAACTAGCCAAAATAACTAAAATTTGGTATACTTTAGCAAAGAGGTAAAATGCAAAATTTAGAAGAAATTCAAGAACTACAGCAAACTTTAAAAGAGGATTCGTCAAATTTTCAAGCACGACGCCGTTTGGCAATCCTGCTTTTGGATAACGGATTTAGCGAAGATGCACTCAAGCAGCTCCTGTTTCTATCCGGAATATTCCCGACAGATGCAAGTCTTTACTACAATCTGGGGATTGTCTACGAAAAACTTAAAAATCTTGAATCGGCGGAAAAATCTTACCTCAAGGCAATTGAATTTTCACCGGAAGAAACCGATTTTTACTACAATTTGGGACTTGTTTATATCGACAAAGAAGAATATGACAAAGCAATTGAGGCTTTTAACAAAGTTGTTAAAACCGACGTCGACGATGCAAACAGCTATTTCAATTTGGGGCTTTGTTTTACTAAAAAAAATGAAGACGAGTTAGCCCTAAATTCTTTTAAAAAAGCGGCGGAACTAAATGATAGAGATATTTTTGCCCATTTTTATTTGGGAAATTATTACAAGAAGCATGGAAATATTGACTTGGCGATTGAAAAATACAACAAAGTAATAGAATTTTGCCCCGATTACAGCTGGGCATACTTCAACCTCGGTGCAATTGACTACGAGCAGGGTGACTTTGACGGTGCAGTAAAAAATTTGCAAAAAACCGTTGAGCTTAACCCCAGAGATGTTGAAGCTTATAAAATATATTGCAAAATCTTAATCAAACTTAACCGTCTGGACGAAGCACAGCACTTAATCCGAAATTCTATAAAGGAAAACATGTATGAAGGCGATTTATACTACGTTTTGGCAAAAGTTTATAAACTTCAAAACGATATAAACGGTTATGAAAAGGGGCTTAAATTTGCATTGAAAAATTACAAAACCCTGTCTTTTTCACCCAAAGCGGTCAAAAAAGAATTGGACGATTTCACTCAAGCGAGGGAACTCAAATGACGGCAAAAATAATTTGTGTCTATAACAATCCGAAAATTTTTGACAAGGTAGTAAAAAATAATGAACATCTTAAGAATTGCGAAATTTTTGCATACGATAACACGGTCGAAAATATTTCCATAACAAAACAGTACAACAGATTTATTGAAGAGAATATTAAGGCGGCCGCCCGTGGCGGCCGCCTTGAAAAAGACTTCTGGTGCCTGTTTATTCATCAGGATTTTGGGATGATGGAAGACATTAATCCGATACTTGAAAAATTAAGCACTAATAACATTTACGGAGCAGTGGGGTCAAAATTTTATGACGGATTTTTATTCAGAAAGAACGGTTTTAACATAAATTACGGAAGAATTTTGCAGGGAAACAACGATTTTAATTTTCATGAATACGGAGTAAAGGTTAAACGCCCTAAGACAGTTGACTCTGTTGACTGCTGCTGTATTATTGTACATTCAAGTCTTGTTAAAAAATACAACTTGCACTTTGATGAAAATTTAGATTTTCACATGTACGCGGAAGAGTTTTGCTATAGTGCAAAGAAAAATTACAGAATAAAATCAAAAATTGTTCAAATGAAATGCTTTCACATGGGAACGGGAAATTTGAACGAGGAATTTCAAAAATCCGCACAATATTTAAAGGAAAAATTCAACATAAAAAGAGTTCCTTCAACCTGCCCTACATAGTCACTGTAAATAATTTCTATTTTCCGATTTCAACAGCCTTAAGTGCCATTGAGCGTGAAATATTAATCAGGGCCAAATTGGCTTCATAAGCCCTTTGGGCAAGCATTGCATCAGCCATGTCAACCATCGGATTAACGTTGGAGGCTCTTATATAACCGTTTTTATCGGCATCCGGATGTCCCGGTTTGTATATTTTTTCCCCCAGAGTAGGATCTTCTACAACTCCGCTCAGGGAAACTCCGCCCTTTAGATAAGCCGAACTTCCGCCTCCGAAAATTCCGTTTTGCATTCCGCTCATTACGCCGTTAAATGAAGTGTCATCGGTTGCACTAAGCACCGGAATTTTTCTGATGTAATTCGGTGTATCCACGTTTGCAATGTTCTTTGCATGTATGTCCAGCCTTAAACCCTGTGCTTTTAGGGCATTTGCCCCTATGTCCATTGAATCTAATATACCCATAACCTTACTTTCCTACATTAATTACTGTTTTCATCTCTGTTATAATATTTGACATTCTTCTTGTTGCCATCGTGTATAGGAGTGAATTTTTTTGAAGTTCCATTAATTCATCGGCCGGATTAATTGCCCCGCCGCCCTGTTCTTCAATAACTCCGGGGCCTGAAGACCCAAACTGTGCGGACAATCTTGTTTCAAGATTTCCGCCGCCCATCGTCCCCATGCATTTGCTGAAATCAACGTCTTTTCTCACATAACCCGGCGTGTCCATATTCGCAAGGTTTTCCCCGATAGCTTTTTGCTTTTTGGAAATCAGGTTCAGCATCATTCCTGTGCTATTCATCGGATCTATTGGTTGAAATGACATAATTACCTCTTATCTGCCTTTCTAGCTTTGTCTTAAATTAACTGATTTGTTGTACATATCGTCAACAATTTTCGCCATACGCAAGCTCGCAATCATTGATGCGTTGAGCCTTAACATATCCGAAACGGAATCATATATGTTAGTATTCGACATTTCCAGCGAATTTTGTGCGATATAGTCATGATTTTTTATTAAAGACGCTTCGCCTGATTCATCTGTTGCCTTTAATTTGTTGTTATCACCCTGCACAAGCCCTTCAGAGTTCTTAAACTGAACCAGCGGAATTGTACCTATTTTTGTTTCGGGGGATTGTGAAGAATCCATAGAAGTGACCGTGCCGTCGGATTTTATCGTCAGTTTATAAACGTTGCTAGGAATTTTAATTCCTCCGCCGACCAGCCAGTCATCATTGGTAGTCAAATATCCGTCTTTGCTGACTTTGAATGACCCGTCACGGGTATATTGGACTTCCCCTGTTTGAGATACAACAGGGATAAAGCCGTCACCTTTTATTGCTATATCATAAGGATTTCCTGTAAGCTGAACCGAACCCTGCTTGTAATCAGTTCTGACGGCACCGGTTAAATATCCGTCCTCTGAGAGCATCTGCTCAAATCTTACGGATTTGTAGCCGGTGGTAGAATAGTTTGCAAAATTGTTGGCGATGTAACCCATTTTGTCAAATTGGGTCGTCGTATTGTTTATTGATTTTCTTATAATTCCTTGTAAGTTATTCATTTCTTACCCTTTTTATTTAACTACGATGATGAACCTAACTGAGAAATAGCCTTAGACAAGTTTGAGCTTTCGATTAAAAACATCTGACGGTTAGCATCAAAATTTCTTATGACAGGCATCATTCCAAGAAATTCCCGCTCAAGCGAAACATTTGAATACTCGTTGTAACCTTGCTTTACCTCGGGATTCATGGCAACAATTCCGTTTGAATCCACAACCCCTATATTGGCAACGTGTTCAAGCTTGTTCGTTGATTTATTAAAGACACTCAATGCCCCTTTGGAATTTACAACAACCCCCCCGAGGTTTTCTGGTATTATGCTCAATTTTATAGGGGTGCCATTGTCTGCTAAAACCTTTGAATCCTCTAGAGTAAGCAGGTTTCCGCTCTTGTCCAGCTTAAACCGTCCGTCACGGGTTAACTTGATGCCGTCTGCTGATCTGGTTTGGAAATATCCTTGTGTCGCAATAGCCAAATCAAGCGGGTTTCCGGTAGCAGCAAGTCTGCCGACTTTGTCGTCAACCGTGGTGGATATACCATTAACTCCCAAATATTCTGTGAAGGAGGACACCACTGCCTCTTTTCGCTGATAACCCACTTTGTCAAAACCTGTTACGTTGTCATTCGACAAATTAATAAGAGTACTTTGAACCTGCATTGCCTTCAAAGAAGCCACTAACCCGTTGTCTATATATCTTATCCCTGCATTTATTTTCATTTTCTACCCTCTTTAATTAATAACCTATATAATTAGTACACGTCGGTCTTTTAGGTCAATTAATTAATTTTTTTTGCGAAAATCATACATTTAGTGTAGTCTTAAGGGTATTTTAATGATTTTATTTTAAAAGTCAAAGGGGCGGATTCGCAAAATGCGAATCCGCCCCTTTGAAGTGGTTTTTTGAAATTAACTACTTAATTTCAACAGTAGCACCTGCAGCTTCAAGTTGTTTCTTGATAGCTTCAGCTTCTTCTTTTTTAATGTTTTCTTTGATTGCTTTTGGAGCTGCATCAACTAAATCTTTAGCTTCTTTCAAGCCAAGACCCGTGATTGTTCTAACTTCTTTCAACACGGCGATTTTGTTTGCACCTGCTGCTGATAAGACAACTGAAACTTCAGTTACTTCTTCAGCTGCTGCTGCTACAGGAGCCGCCGCTGCTACTGCTGCAACCGGAGCTGCTGCTGATACACCGAACTTTTCTTCCATAGCTTTCACTAATTCTGCTGCTTCCAAAAGTGTTAATTTTTCGATTGATTCTAAAATTGTTGTTACGTTTGCCATTTGTTTTTCTCCTTTATTTTATACTACTACATTTGTTGTTTTAAGCCGGCAATTTATCTTTTGCCGCGTCCAAAGTTCGTACCAGTTTGGTAAGAACCGCATTCATTGAATTTGCAATACCTGATGCCGGTGAATTTACACAGCCGAGCATTTTGGCATAGATTTCTTCACGTGAAGGAAGATTTGACAATGCTTTAGTTTCATTGGCTGATAAAAGCTTTCCGTCCAGTGCCGCCGCGAGGACTTCACCTTTTTTATTTTCGTTGATGAAATTGAATAATGTTTTTACGGGGCTGACCTGATCCTTGAATCCGAACGCTAAGGCAATCGGTCCTTTAAAGCAATCAGTCAAAACCTCATATTCAGTACCCTTTACGGCTATTTTAGCCAAAGTGTTTTTTGTAACCGTGTAATCTCCGTCTTCTTTTTGCAGGCTGCGTCTAAGGTTGGTAATTTCTTCAACGCTAAAACCTCTGTATTCGGTTACAACCGCCACTTTTGCCTTTTTAAGCTGCTCTTTGATTTTTTCAATTTTGTTGTCCTTAAAGGCTTTTGTTGACATTTTTGACTCCTTATATTAATAATACATTCTTCATACACAAAAAATCTTTGCGTTTTTTAATCAACCGCAAAGTTTACTACAAAATACCTACAGGAAAAAATCCTTTTATAACTGTTCTTTTGCTAGTGTCCCTCGGTTAGCTGACTTGTGTCATTTAATAAATATAACTAACTGTCTACGGTTGTAAGAATACAATATCAAAAGCAAATTCAAATGTCAAGCCTACTTTTTCTTTTGGTAAAAAGAAAAAGTAGGCAAAAAGAAAAACCACACTCTCGCCTTTTTACTAAAGCAAAACAGATTGATGTGTAAGGGTTTTCTGTAGAAAAAGTAGGCAAAGCGTGAGCGAGCAGAGGGCGAGGTTTTTTGTTTGGAAAAAACAAAGTTTTTGAAAACAAAAACCTTAGACCCGTTTAACGCGAGCGAACAAGACAAGACTTTTGGAATATTGGCCTTGTAAAAAAATAGGCTTTATTGTATCCTGTGGAGTAAAGATAGGTTCAGCATGAACGAGAAAAAGGTAATTGATTTAGGAGTAATTACTGCCGACTGCAAGGTTCTGGAAGATGTGGGGTCGGATATTGTGATGGGAAATATTGATAGGCTTGAAAGCCAGCACCTTGAAGATGATTTTATTATTATATGTAACCATTTTTTGACTGTCAGTAAAAATCAGGATGTTTTGATGTATCTGGTAAGATGCATTGACAAATACCGCAAAAAGTCTTCTTTAAACTTAATTTTGGACCTTCTGCTCAACAAAAATAATTCAATAAATTTACGCTCAATGTGTGCCAAAACCGTTGCCAATTTTAAAGACACAAGTGCGGTTACATCTCTTTTATATTGCCTGAATGACAGAGACGAAAATTACAAGGTCAGGCTCGCATGTGCAGACGCTCTGGGTAGGGTCGGGGATAAGTATGCGGTTGCTCCTTTGATTAATATTGTTCAGGATGAAGATGAAAAATCTGTCTACGTAAGGGAATCTGCGGCTGTTGCACTCGGAATGATAGGTGATTTAAGAGCCGTGGACCCACTGGTATCTATTTTGGAGACAAAAAAAGGGTTTATAGACAAATTCACTTTTTTGAAGGAAAGAGTTATTGAGGTACTCGGCAAGTTTAATTTTAGCAGCGAAAGGGTTTTTAAGGCATTAGAACACTCCCTTATGGATGAATCGGCAATTATAAGAATTGACGCAATTGAGGCACTGATGGATTCTGACGACGAAAGAGCTTATGGTCTGATTAAAGGGATGCTGGATGATTTAGATGATGAAGTTAAGAAAAATGCCCTGATTGCACTTTACAATATGGTCGGCAGGGATATTTTAGACGAAATTCTCGAGGATAAAAATTCTTCTGAATTTTTAAAAGAAGAAGCTGTAAAAATAATTGACGAATATGAAACAGACGAGGGCTAGAGGTATGGTTTTTGGGAACGGGGAACGGGAACCGGGAAAAGGAAATTGGGAATTGGGAATTGGGAATTGAGAGCAGAACCTTTCGACCCTTCAACTTATCGACTCATCGACTTATAAACTTATTCTATGCTAAGTGATTAAGTTCAATAATGCTTCGCAAATTTTTAAAAAATCGGGAAACGAGAGAGCAACAGGTCAGCAGGAAGCAAGCAAGGCTGAAACTCTTTAGTAATAGGCGTTCGCCTGCCCGCCCCCTTGAGGGGAGGGATGAATTTCGGTGCGAGGCAACGAGTGCCAGAAATTCAGGGAGGGGGTGAAAAGGCTCATGCTGGCTGCAATTCCCCCCACCCTGTTTTCTGACTTTCGCAGGCTT
>Ga0172381_10001595_pt1 | contig 26296 bp, 17 predicted proteins | sample Leawel6488metaG_FD_119754 | JGI IMG/M metagenome (GOLD analysis project Ga0172381, IMG submission 119754) | Leachate microbial communities from a municipal landfill in Southern Ontario, Canada - Leachate well 64-88 metaG | ecosystem: Engineered > Solid waste > Landfill > Unclassified | place... | reverse complement strand
GCATTATTGTGGCCAACAAAATAGCACGCATACGTTTGGAGAGTCACGATTCGTACAACCACTTTGCTATTTTATACCGCACGAATGCACAATCACGTATTTTTGAGGAGTCGCTTCGTAAAAACAATATTCCATACCGCATTTATGGCGGTCTATCGTTCTATCAGCGCAAGGAGATAAAAGATGTGATAAGCTATTTCCGATTGATTGTAAATCCAAGCGATGAAGTCGCATTTCAGCGGGTAATTAATTATCCCACACGAGGCATCGGAAATGTTACCGTAAACAAGATTATGGAAGCAGCGCATAATTACGATGTAGGATTGTGGGAAATTATTTCTAATCTTGACAAATATCCATTGGATATAAACAAAGGAGCCGTCAAAAGAATTAGCGACTTTCAGTCAATGATTTTCGACTTTATTGAAAAGAACAAAGAGCTTTCTGCTTTTGATGTAGCAGAGTTAGTTATCAAGAAAACAGGTATCTCCCAAGAATCGTTTAGCGATTTATCTCCCGAGGGGATGAGTCGCACACAAAATATTCAGGAATTGCTCAATGCCATGAGCGAATTTGTGGATATGCGTATTGAGCAAGGTGAAGAAAGCACTCAGCTAATCGACTTTTTATCCGAAGCTGCGTTACTCACTGATCAGGATACCGATAAAGACTCCGGAGAGGAGAAAGTAACGCTCATGACTGTGCATGCTTCCAAAGGATTGGAGTTTAAACATGTGTTTGTGGTGGGAATGGAAGAAGATTTGTTTCCATCGTCCATGACAAAGTATGAATTACGAGGATTGGAAGAAGAGCGACGCCTCTTTTATGTAGCTATAACACGAGCAAAACAAACATGTACCATCACGTTTGCCAAAAGTCGGTTCAGAAATGGTCAAACCAACCCCGCCCGACAAAGTCGGTTCTTAGACGATATCGACACCCGGTTTCTGAAAACAGAAACAACCTCTTTCAAAGAAAGAACAAAAGAAGGTTCCATTGGTGGTTTTTGGGAGACGATGCGCCGAGGACAAACTCCATCAAAATCTGCATTCAAGCAGCGAGAAAGAACTATCTCCCCAGTAGGGACTCCCGTAAGAGAAACATCGCGTGTAAATACGCTTTCGAAAGAAGCCAACGAATTGCAGGAAGGCAACACCATTGAGCATGAAAGATTTGGAATTGGAAAAGTAATTTCCATTGAAAATAGTGGAAACGACAGACGTGCATTTGTGGAATTTGAAAAAGCAGGAAAAAAACAGCTGTTGCTGAAGTTTGCTAAGTTTACGATAATATAGGGAGGTTGTTTTTGTGATTTTGATTTTTCGGTTTTTGTGATTTTGTTATTACGTATTTGTGAAATTAAGCCATTTGGTTTTGTAATTTCATTGCTTCGCGTCCTTGGTGGCTTTTGCGAGATAAAAACAATTTATACCGCTATACCACGAGCCACGCACCTCAATGTCATTCCGACCAACGAGAGGAATCTCTTGAAGAGTCTGGCAAATATTAATGAGATGCTTCTCTGTGTTACCAATGACATATCCCACCATCCCACGCCACACATCCCATCACCACATCACACCCTTAACTCCTCACCTTTCAATCATTAACATCTTTTGAGTCCTAATAAATTTCATTTCTCAAAATAAAGGGTTAATTTTGCTGGTTGAAAAAGACATTTTGTACATTAATTCATCCATTATATAAAATAACGAAGAAAATGATTAAAAGCGCTTTACAAATTGCCAGAGCCAGCTATATTCCGAAAAAACCGGCAGTATTAGAAAAAAATGTAACTCCTCAAGAAGGAGAAGCAACAACTGCTGTTGCCGATCAGGAAGAGATTCAAAAACTTTTCCCCAAAACTTATGGAAGACCCATTATTAAATTTGTTGAATCGGATCAATCAGAATCTTGTCCGGCAACGAATGTTGGTGTGATTCTTTCCGGTGGTCAAGCTCCGGGTGGACATAACGTAATAGCCGGAATTTTTGACGGTATAAAACGTATCAATAAAGAAAGTAGACTGTATGGTTTTATCTTAGGTCCTGCAGGATTAGTTAATCACGAATACAAAGAGTTGACCTCCGATATCATTGATGAATATCGAAACACAGGAGGATTCGACATCATTGGTTCGGGACGTACAAAACTTGATACTACCGAACAATTTGATAAAGGATTGGAGATTCTTAAAAAGTTAGATATAAAAGCTCTCGTAATTATTGGAGGAGACGACTCAAATACAAATGCGTCAGTTCTTGCTGAATATTACAAATCGATAGGTTCAGACGTGCAAGTAATAGGCTGCCCTAAAACAATTGACGGTGATTTGAAAAACGAATTGATTGAGGCATCGTTTGGTTTTGATACTGCTTGTAAAGTTTACTCAGAAGTTATTGGAAATATCCAGCGTGACTGTAATTCGTCCCGCAAATATTGGCACTTTATTAAATTAATGGGCCGCTCAGCTTCACACATTGCATTGGAATGTGCATTGCAAACGCAGCCTAACATTTGTATAATCTCCGAAGAGATTGAGGCAAAAGGACAATCATTGGAAGATATTGTAAACGATATTGCTACTACAGTAGCTAAGCGTGCTGCACAAGGAGACGATTTTGGAACTGTGTTAATCCCCGAAGGATTAATTGAGTTTATTCCCGCAATGAAAGATTTAATTGCTGAGCTTAATGATTTCCTTGCTCACAATCAAATTGAGTTTGATGCCATTCGTCGTTCCATGAGAAGAGAGTACATCATACATAAACTATCTGAAAAAAACTCAAAAATTTATGCCAGCTTGCCCCAAACTGTAGCGAATCAATTAACGTTGGATCGCGATCCACACGGGAATGTGCAAGTATCGCTTATCGAAACTGAAAAGTTATTGAGTGAGATGGTGAAGAAGAAACTTCAGGATTGGAAAAAGCAGGGTAAATACATCGGAAAGTTTGCTGCCATTCATCATTTCTTTGGATACGAGGGACGTTGCGCCGCTCCATCAAACTTTGATGCTGACTATTGCTACTCGTTAGGCTACACAGCTTCTCTCCTTGTTGCAGCCGGCAAAACCGGCTATATGGCTTCGGTGCGTAACACTACAAAGCCGGCAACAGAATGGATTGCAGGTGGAATACCCATCACCATGATGCTAAACATGGAACGCCGCCACGGTGAAATGAAACCGGTTATTCAAAAAGCGCTTGTTGATCTGGAAGGTGCGCCTTTTAAGGAGTTTGCAAAAAATAGAGAAAGATGGGCAATGGAAACATCCTATATTTATCCGGGTCCAATCCAGTTTTTTGGTCCGGACGAAGTAAAAGAACAACCAACCATTACACTTAAACTTGAGCAAAAAGCAAAATAGTTTTTAAGAAGTAGTTTCTAAAACCTCAACCTCCAATATAATAATTGGTGATAAGAATACGCTAATAGAGACACAAATATTTGTGTCTCTGTTTTTTTGCACGAAAGGCACATTGCGGCTAAAGTCCGCATTGTGTATATGAAACAACAATTGCAAATATGGACAATGCGGTTTGGAACTGCAATGTCCGGTTAGTTACACCCACTAGGGGGGGGGTGCGACTTCGAGTCGTGCTCCGAATATAATTGAAACCAATCACAAAAAAACGTTAGAAGTTACTCTAACGTTTTTTTGTTGCATTCTTCTTGGAGTGTGATTTAACACCGGGTGCGACTTCGAGCTGCACCCCGAGTATAGTTAAGAATACAGTTAATAAAACTTATAACGATTGTCTACAACTTTCATTTTATCTTTCAATACCTCTATGGCTTGTGTCTGAAGTCTGTAAAGTGTGTTCGCATGCAGATTTGCTTTTTGCTCTTGTGCATTGTACTCTTCTTCAGATTGATCGCGGTTGATCACATCAATAACAAACACACCCATATTTCCTTTCAAAGGTCCCACAACGGTGTTTAAAGGAGCATATGCAGCATATGCATTCAGAACAGGTTCATTGCCCAAGTTGGTTATATTAGCGGTATGGAAATCAACAAATCTAACCGAATCAATTTCTGTGTTCATTGCCTCAGCATAATCCTGCAAAGAGGTAAGGTTTTTGGTTTTCAAATCCTCTATTATTTTCTCTGCTTTCTTATCTCTTAATAAAATGGAACGAATATCGTCTGAGACTTCCGATAGAGGAGCTACTCCCGATGGAATTATTTTATCGATTCGGGCAATAATTCGATTGGTAGAAAGATCGAATTTCTTAACCTCACCTTCTTTTCCATTCATAGCCCAATTAATCACTTGGCGCGATCCGGACATTTGTCCCAATGTGTGATCGCTGGCAGCAACAGTAGTAGAAGGAACCACACTGAATCCTTTTTCACGTGCCTTTTCAACAAAGTTGGTTTTAATTTCAGGATCAGAAACAAACTGATTGAGTTCGTTGTCAATATTATTTTGTGTTTTATCGCTTACAATAACAGGCATGTTTACAACAGCCAGTTTATATTTAGGTACAGGGGCAGTTTTTTCTTCCACATAAATCAACGATTGTTGTCCCGGCAGATTCAATTTTATAACAGAGCCGACAGGTGTAGCAAAAATCTTTTGTGCCACATCGGGTCCTGCTTGTATTAGGTCAATTTCGCGTACCCATCCTACTTCACCTCCATTTGATTGAGGATTCATTTGGTTGGCAACATCTGCAAAATTCTCACCGCCTTTAATAACAGTATGTAAACTATCAATAAACGAAGTAACCAGCGAATCATTTGCCATTGATTCAGGTATAGCAATCATTCTGATTCTCACAGAATCAGGAGCGACTGTTTTGCCCATATATTTAAAGAGTTTGTAGGAATCTCCATCGCGAAAGGGTCCATATACATCAGAAACTTCAGCGGATTCAACAAAGGAGCGTTGGTCGGGAGTTAATGCTTTTGCAGAAACATACACATCGTTATAAGGAACATCGGAGTAGTCCGAAACTACCGATGCTACATTAGTTGTGGTAAGCAATTTCTCATGTACCTCTGCAGTCATAGCTTCTATTTCATCAAAGTCCTCATCGCTGGGAACAATTTCTTTTGCGAAATAGGTGATTTTTGCCATCGGAATATTTGTTTTAAACAAACGCTGGTTTTCACTATAAAACTTTTTAATCTCTGCATCCGATACTGTTGCAACAGAATCGGGTATGGTATAGTAGTTTTGAACTGCATATAGAATATCGGCGTTTTGCTGCGATTGAGCAAAAGTTGTGGAGGCTTCCACATCGTTTACCAAAACTGCGCCTGAGAGTAAAGCGCCGTATTTCTCTTCTAATCGCTGATACTTAATCAAATTTTCTAAGAAAAGCCAAATCGATTTATACTGTCTCACCATTGCAACTTGTTCGGGAGGCAGATTACTTTCATCGGTGTTTATGGTAGAGAGAAAGTTAATTAATGCATTTCTGTCAAACACGCCCGTTTCGGGATTAACAAACAAAGGAAGTTGTTGCAAAAGCGGGGAGATTGATTCTCCGTGCACCAAATCGTTTATTTCTTGTTTTGAAACAGCCATTCCCAATTTTTTTGCTTGCGCATCCAAAACGCGCTCTTTCACCATTTGTTGGTAAACTATATCGCGTATTTGTGAAACTGCATTTTCGTCAAGCGAAGATTCTCCGCTTATCATTTTTTGGAAATCTTCCCATTCCGTAACTCTATCGAAATATTGTTGTGTGGAAACGATGTCTCCATCAACTACGAATGCTTTGTCTTGAAACTGACGTATAAAAGTATTCCCCGACGTTAACAAGTCACCTAAAATGAAAGCTAACAAAGCAACTCCAATTACTCCGATAAGGAGTCCGGCTCTATTTCTAATTTTCTGTAAAGTAGCCATCTACACTAATCTTTTTTTTTATTTAATCTATTTAGTCAAATTTGTTGTTCAAACAAGGGCACGAAGATAGTAAATATTAAGCAGATAATGAGAAAATATTTGGAAAAATTAAACAAAGGAAGATTAGAAGTAAGTGGTAAGTTGTAAGTAGTTGTTGTGATTCGTAATTTCGGTTTCTGATCAAAAATCCACCCAACACCCAATACCAAATCTCCAATATCAATTCCCGAATTTCGAATCTCGAATCTCGATTTCCGAATCCCACTCAATTTTCATTCACAATCAACTTTATCACTTCAATTTTTCGTGCAGTAACTTTAAGTATTTTAAATGTAAACCTATCTATTTCAATAGTTTCATACGTTTTTGGAAAACGTTGAATGTGGTGTAAAATTAAACCGGCAACAGTTGTGTAATCGTCTTCCTGGGGTAAATGAAGGTCAAACATTTCGTTCAATTGAGTTATTTCTAAACGACCTGAAAGAATGTATTCGTTATCGGATATTTTTTTGGCAACATACGTTTTCACGTCGTATTCGTCTTCTATATCTCCAAAAATTTCTTCCACTAAATCTTCCGTTGTTATGATTCCTGCGGTTCCTCCAAATTCATCCACCACAACAGCAATACTTTTTCGTTGTTGCAGGAGTTCACTCATAAGGTTTCTGGCTAACATGCTATCCGGATAAAACGAAATTGAAGCAATTTCCCGGGTCCAGTCTGCGGGATTGCTAAACATTTCCCACATATGAATATACCCAATTATATTATCGATATCGTCTTCGTAGACCAGAATTTTCGAAAACCCACTCTCTACGAATATATCTTTCAATTCTTCAATGGGTGTCTCCTTGCTTGTGGCAATTATATCGGTGCGAGGCACCATGCAATCGCGCAATTTGATGGATGAAAAATCGAGTGCGTTTCTAAATATTTTAACCTCAGAGTCTACAATATTCACATCGGGTGTCTCACCAATTCCTTGTTTCACGTACGAGTCTAACTCTATGCGCCCCAAAGCTCTCTCTTCCGCAGGATTGAATTTCACGCCTGTCAGGCGCAGTATAAAACGACCTATTGAAGTAAAGGTCTTTGCGACAGGAAATAAGAGTACGTAAAAGAGGAATGCGGGTATTGACAGAACTTTCACCCATAGATTGGCATTACTCTTAAAAATAGCTCTGGGTAGCAGTTCTCCGGTAATAAGAATAATTACGGTGGCTGCCAGAAATTGCAAAAATAACGCCACTGTTGTGGATTCTGTTATATTTAGAAAGATGTATGTGTTCGACAACTGAATTGTGCAAAAAACAAATACAATTAGCACCATCAAATTGCCAATCGTTAGGGTTGTCAAAAATTTACGTGGATGGCTGTACAATACATTTAAGATGTAATCGAGTGCACTTTTGTTTTTCTTACTCATTGCATAACGCAACTTATCGGAAGAGATAAAAGCAATTTCCATTCCCGAGAAAAAGACGGAAAGCACCAATGATGCAATCCACAACGTCATTACGATTGAACTATTCATCTACATTCCTTATTGTGTCGTTCTCTAAAACTTCCATTGACTCTTCGTCCTCTTCTCTGAAAGGTATTTTCCCGTCGTGAGGACGGAAAATGCGGTATTCAGTCATTTCTTGATTTGACTCAAAACCATATCCTTTCAGTTCTGTTTCGCCTCGTATTATTTCTATGTATTTATCGGAATATATCTTGTGGGATTGCTGATTCCAAAAAAGCTCATCACTCAAAAACATTTCACCTTTCCTGTTCCTGATGTCTACATTCCCCTTCACACGCCACAGGTTTTTTTCTGTATAACGCCAGGCGGTATCGGCCAATATCTTTGCTTCAACCTGAAAGATGGAATCGAATTGTTCAATATAAATTCCCTCAGGGAAATACCAATAGGGTTCTGCAGCTTTATCAAAAATCTGCCAATTATCGGTCACTATTTTATAGCGCGTTATTCCGGAATCGGAAACAAGCATAGTAACGCTATCGGTATTCATCGACGGCGTTGTTTCCGGATCGTAGTTAATATCAATCAAGTCTTCCGTATTGCTACAAGCAGTATACAAAAACAACATAACAATCGCAATAAATACGATTGTTATGTTATCAAGTTTCATTTTAAATAAGTTTTTCAACTATTTCCTTTGTTCTGTTTATATTAATCTATTTAGTATCTGCCGAAAATCCTATATTTTGAGTCTTTGATAAGAAAAGGGCAAAGACAAGGCTTTCGAAGTTTTTGAAATTAAGGAGTTTACTTTAGTAAATGACTGTTTCAAAAACGAGAGTAACGCGGTATTTGCCCTTTTCTTGCAAAGACTATTTAGTTCTAATAGTAGTTGTCTCTCCAATCCAACCGGGAACGAACACCGATTCGCCCTCTTTAAGACCCATCATAAAGGCGTCTTCCTTTTCCATGTAGTATCTTGAATACTGATTGATCAGCCTATTGGCTTCAGTGGTAACACTTGGATCTACAGCTTTCGCTCTTTGTAATTTGTCAACTGCTGCACAAAAAACCAATCCTCTTTTTTCGGATTCAGAGAAAATACCCTCAGCACTTGAAGCATACATTTGTGCAATTAGTATATATGCGCCTCCATTGTTTGGGTTAAATTTCAATGCATCGTAAGCTGATTGTCTGGCTTGAGAATAGCTTCTTTGTGAGAATAAGATTTGAGCCAAAGTCATCAAATAATCGCTCGATTTGCTTTTGTTCGGTTCCAATTCGGCAGCCTGTTCGTAATATTTCATCGCCTCCCTATAGTCTTTTTTATTAAGACTTCTGTTTGCAAGACCAATTGCAGAGTTTGCAGATGGATTCAATTTGTGAAGACTTTCCGAAAGTTGGAAATAGAAATCGGACTGGGTACATCCAATATTTGATAGCGACCCTGCAGCTTGATTTAGAAATTCTTCGTTGTTTTTGTTTTCTGCAAACTTAGCAGAATAGAAGTTCTCAAGAGTTTTGCAATCGCCTGCTCCACTATTTACGAAAGCATTTTCAATGCTTGCTTTCACATCTTCTATGTAGTTGGCACTCTCTTCATCGTTATTTCCAAGTGCATTTTCTTTTGCTTTATCTATGTAATCCATGATGCGGAAGTAATCGTTGATGTATTGCTCTTTTTTGGAGTTATCTTGCAAAAACAGACGCAAAGAAGCAATCATGTAATGACCATAAGCATCCGAAGGATACATTTCGCTTTTCATATCTTCAATGGCTTCGCCCAACATCTTATATATTACGGCCGGATCAGCATCATCTCCCATTAGCTCTTGGTAATCGTATGCTTTGAATGCCAAAATTGTACCTCTTGCATCAACATCGGAAAAATATTTCATACGCTTGTCATATATTTCCATTATTTTGTCTATGTATTCTTTCTTTTTGGCAGCATCTGTTTCTTTCGCAAACAAAGCTTTGTAGATACGTGGTCCGTAAATGTAAATATTTTTACTTGATGCAGGATAGTTTTCGTATACAACGGTCCATGTTTTTAGAGCATCCTGATAATTTTCTGCTTTAGCAGCGGTACTCATAAGACTTAAGTTCATAACACAATTGATACTGTCTTGTCCATGCCCATAAGGAGCATTCACCGGATCATATCCTGCTTTTTGAGCATTCGCTCCCACCAGTGCAGATGTAACAAGAACAATAGCTAAAATTAATTTTTTCATCTCTATCGGTTTTTTAGTGTTTCTATTTTTAGGTTTGTTAGTTTGACGTTATGTTAAAACAAAAGTTTAACGTAGCTACAAAATTAATCGAATTGACGCTTAAAGAACCAAAATTCATTGATGTTTATATTCAGAGAAACTTTAAACATCTGTTCCTTAATCATATATTTTCGATCCGGATCAATCAAAGAATAACCCAATCCAAGGTTAACCATTGAGACTCTCCCACTAATCATATCGCGAAATGGAAATCCAAAACCAATGGTTGCGCCATATTCTTTATATCCAGCTTCTCCCAAACTGGTATCGTTAGTTGGGTCGTATACTTTAGAATTAATGTATGAATTTGAATAGAAAAGACCGCCGCGAAGACGTACTCGCTTAAAGAAATCACGATTTACGGGATCTGCAACATATTCTGCTCCTACATTTATACTATATTTATTGTTGAAACGGGTATCTGATGTCATATTATCTAAATAGTCCGGATATTTTGAACCTGCCCATCTCTCAAATGTTCCGTCTATACCTACAAGCAGATTAGTTGAACTATATGATAAGCCAGCGCCAAAAGTTTCGGGCAATGAAAAGGATTGATCATACAACGTGTCCGTTGATAGAGGAACATCAACTGTTTGCGGGTATAATCTGTCGGTTGGATAAATGGTAGCCTTCGTATCGATTTTGGGAGTATACACAACACCAAGTGTTATCGATTCGTTTACATTAATTGGATAAGTAAACTGAGCACCAAAATCTAATTTTATCTCTTTTATCGAAAACGAATTACTAACCAATCGTTTCAGCGCATCTCCTGTTAGAACCGGAATTTCACGCGAATGAGAAATAGTGCCAAACAGATACGATACATTGGCTCCCACAGATAAATAGTTCGCTGGTGCGTAGGCAATACCTCCATATATCTGACTCAATCCACCTGAACCGTAAAATATTTCACGGTAGCTTATGTCATCTAATATTCTGTCTCTTCCAAATTCGTATCCTACTTTTGAGTAGGGAAGTATGCCAACGCTCATACCCGTATTCTTTAAAATGGGGAATTGAAAAGCCAGGTAGTCGAAATTTCCGTTATCAAATGTTTGTTTGTTTACACCATCCGTCAATTCAGAATACTGATAGGATACTCCCATATCGAGAGTGAAATTTAATGTATCAGCTATGGAGTATGAAGCCGGGTTTCCGGGATTCACATGCTGTCCTCTTCTTATCCCATAACTTATACCACCCATAGACTCTGTGGCACCGACAGCTTGGTTTGAAAGATTACCGTAACCGTATCTGCCATAAGGAGAGTTCACACCAACTTGTTGAGCAATACCTGTGCCAATTAATGTAGAAAATACAATGAGCGATAATAAGAAACGTTTCTGTTTGTTCATTCTTTAGTTTCTGTAATAGGAAATGACCTATGCTTTTTAGACCTTAAAATTATTAGTAAATGCAAATTTGCACATTTATATTGTAATTGCACTATAAATGCAGTGAATAGGCTGTTAAAAAAAACAAAGCATTTATTCAGGGACTCCTATTTTACAAAGCATACTTATATTTATTTATTTCTACAAAGTAAATAAATAAAGTGTAAGCATGAATAAACTTTAATATTTTTAAACATATCGAGCCTAATCGTCAACAAACATTGGAAAGAATGTTTTCAATCCTCACATCTTGCAACTCACACCGCTTTCAAAAACTATTTATAACGATTGTAAGATAACAGCGTATCCATCGGTTTTCGAGATTTCTTACGCAATGGCTGTGTGCCGTATCCAATTACAATATCCAACCAAACGCGTTTAGATGAAGGAATATGCAGCAAATCTCTCACTTTGTTTTCGTCGAACCAACCCACTATACATGTTCCCAATCCTTCGGCTTGCGCCGCCAACACAATGTGTGCAGCAACAATACCCAAGTCCATTTGTGCATAATCTTTTTTCTTAATCCAACCGCCAATTCCCGAGCTTATGTTTACCTTTTCTTCCACCAACAACAGATGTACGGGTGCTTGTTTGGTGAAATGGTTCATACCCAAAACTCGAGATGATGTAGCATCGGCTACCTGATTCTTTAGTTCCGGATCATCTACCACCACAAAACTCCAAGGTTGAGCATTGCACGCCGAAGGCGCTAATCGGGCAGTTTCCACAATGCGTTCTAATTTTTCTTTTTCAACCGGACGTTTCGGATCAAATGCACGCATACTTTGTCGCGATGAAACCAATTCTAAAAAATCCATTGTTTCTTAATTTTTAAAAGCAAGAATCCGGCTGATATATTTGCCGATGATATCGAACTCAAGATTTACCAAACTTCCTTTCTTAATTTGATGAAAGTTGGTGTATTCATAGGTATAAGGAATAATGGCAACCTTAAATGTATTGTCTGTTGGCTCTACAACTGTGAGACTTACGCCATTTACGGTAACCGAACCTTTGTCAACCGTCAGATAGCCTTTTTTTGCCATCTCCTTATCAAAATCATACTTAAAAGTAAAGTACCAGCTACCGTCTGCTTCTATTACGTCGATACACTCAGCAGTTTGGTCAACGTGACCTTGCACAATGTGTCCGTCCAATCGACCATTCATTAGCATACTGCGTTCTAAATTTACTTTGTCTCCAACTTTCAAATGCCCCAAGTTGGATAGATTCAATGTCTCTTGAATTGCAGTCACTGTGTAGGTATCGTCTTTTATATCCACAACGGTTAGACAAACACCATTGTGGGAAATGCTCTGATCAATCTTTAATTCATCTGTAAATGTGCACTTCAAAGTAAAGTGCACATTGCTTTTATCTTTTTGAATGCCTACTACTGTAGCTGCTTCTTCTACTATTCCTGAAAACATAGTTTTGTTGTTATTGAAAATGAATAATTGAGTCCACTCTGAAAACCCTCAAATGCTGATTATTAGTCTTTTTCTGCCCTTTCTCCCTGAAGAGAAAAATCTAATAATCAGCACTGTGTTAAAGCCCACTCTTTAGGGAATTTAGAAGGAGCGGAAATGAGTGAAATTGACTTTTCGGAGTAGACTCATAATTATTTTTTGTTGTGAGTTTTTTAATAAAAACCCGGCTTCTCTACCAAATAGATGCGCGTTTTTCTTTTGGAAGATACAATGCATTGGTTTCTTTCACATCGAATGCATCATACCAAGCATCAATATGAGGCAAAGCGCCGTTCACACGCCATTCGCCCAACGAGTGTGGATCAATTTTGGTGAGACGTAAAATCTCTGCATCACGCACATTTCCTGCCCACAAAGTGGCATATGAAAGGAAGAAACGTTGTACCGGTGTGAATCCGTCAATTGCTTTTTTCGCTTGTGCTTCTTTTGTTTTCAGATAAGCATTGTATGAAATCTGCAACCCTCCGTGGTCGGCAATATTTTCGCCTAAAGTATAAGTTCCGTTTGCACGAACTGTATCCAAAACAACGATATTGTCGAAGTAATCTACCAATACTTTCGCACGATCATCAAAACTTGATGCATCTTCAGCCGTCCACCAATCTTGAAGATTGCCGTCTTTGTCGAACTTTCTTCCTTGATCATCAAAGCCGTGTGTCATTTCGTGACCGATAACTACTCCGATACCACCATAATTAATTGCATCATCGGCATCCATATAGAAAAAGGGAGGTTGAAGAATTCCCGCAGGGAAACAAATTTCGTTGGATGACGGGCTGTAATAAGCATTTACGGTTTGAGGAGACATGTGCCATTTTGTTTTGTCAACCGGTTTGCCCAGCTCATCAATCATCTCTTTGTATTCGTATTCCGATGCGCGTTTCATGTTTGCCCAGTAGGAATCATCTTTTATTTCCAATGAAGAATAATCTTTCCACTTATCGGGGTAACCAATTTTTACAATAAACGTATTCAGCTTTTCGTGAGCTTTCTCTTTAGTTTCGTCGCCCATCCACTCTAAGTTTGTAATACGTTCACCCAATGATTCTTTCACATTATTAACCAAATTGAGCATTCTCTCTTTGGCTTCGGCAGGAAAATATCGTTCCACATAAAGTTGCCCAACTGCTTCGCCCAATGCTCCATTCACAGCATCGATACTTCTGCGCCAGCGAGGTCTTAATTCTTTGCTGCCACTCATGGTTTTACCATAAAATTCGAAATGTGCATTAACAAAATCATCGCTCAAATAGTTTGCCGCCGAACGAATTACAATCCATTTGAGGTAGTTTTTAATGTTTTCTACCGATTCACGTTCTATAATTCCAATGGCAGCTTTAATAGGTTCTACTTGTGCTACGTTCAAGCTATCCGGTTTGCCTGCACCAATTTCTTCGAAATAATATGCCCAATCAAAAGGGGCAACTTCTTTCTCGAGATCGTCAAACGTCAGTTTATTGTAATTTTTTTCGGGAATTCGACGCATCTCTTTTGTAAAATGGTTTTGTGCCAATTCCGTTTCAATCTTCATTGCTTCAGCAGCCGATTTTGTTGCATCAGCCTCCGAGTAACCTACGTTTTGAAACTGAACTTTCATCAAGTTTACGTATTGCTGACGCAAATAGTTTGCTTTGTCGTCCTGATCTATGTAATATTCACGTTCACCCATTCCAATACCCGATTGGTAAAGGTGTAGAATATTCATGGAGCTATTTTTGTTGTCTGCTCCCACATAAAAACCAAAAAATGGATTTGCGGCATAATGACTTACTTCAGCCATTAGCTTTACAACATCTTTTTTGGATATAGCTTTGTCAATTTCTTCCAAAATAGGTTTGATAGGTTCGAAACCATCGGTATTTAGCTTGATGCTATCGATGCCCATGCTATATAAATCGCCAACTTTCTGTGCGTTGGTTCCTTGTTTATGATCTTCCGATCCGAGCTCTTCAATCAGACCTTGAACTTGCTCCTGATTATTTTCGCGCAACTTATCAAACGTTCCGTAACGCGAATATTCATCCGGAATTGGGTTTGCTGCCTGCCAACCGGCGGTTGCATATTGATAGAAATCGTCGCCGGGAACGGCGGTTGCATCTAAATTTGTAAGTTCAATGCCTTTATCGGCAGGTTGGGTTGTTTGGCTTGTACAACCAATGGATGTGACCATAACTAAAAGTGTTGAATAGAGTAAAAGTTTTTTCATAATCTTATGATTTAAAGAAAATTACTATGATAATTTTGTGATTTATGGTTACAAAAGTAAAGAAAATATTTCAAATTATTCGAATTTATTGTTGGTATTGATGAAATCGCGTAGAGATTTGGTTAGCTCGTCAGAACAAAGTCGATAAAAGATGCACAAACAGGAAGTTCGGTGCATCTTAAATTGAGTAGTTTATCGTGTTATTGGCAGAGCAAAGACTATTTAAGGTATTATCATAACCTATTCGGTACATTTACGAATCTCTTGCTTCAGTGCATTTTCCGTTTCCTGCGTTGCAGGAACTAAAGGCAGGCGCAATTCGTTTTTGATATAACCCATCAAATGTAGCGCACACTTCACGCCAGCCGGATTGCCATCAACAAAAAGCAATTCGCAACAGCGAACTATTCGTTCATATGCCCCTTGTGCTTCGTTAATGTCACCTTTTAGAGCAGATTTTACAATCGCACTAAACTCTTTTGGGAAAGCATTTCCCAAAACAGAGATAACACCCATGCCACCTTCTTTAATAAGGTCAATTGTCATGGAGTCATCGCCTGACAACACAGAAAATTCATCGGGCGCTCCGTTAATAATTTCTTTTACCTGGTCAATATCCACGTGAGCCTCTTTAATGCCAATAACGTTTTTACAACTACGCGCAATGCGCACAGTAGTTTCAGCCTTCATGTTTACGCCCGTTCTACCCGGAACGTTGTATAAAACAATGGGCAGCGGCGAAGCTTGCGAAAGTGCTTTATAGTGCTGATACAAGCCTTCTTGAGTTGGTTTGCTGTAAAAAGGTGTAACAGAAAGAATGCTATTCACCCCTTCAAAGTTGAAAGAGTTGACCTCTTCGATTAGCGCTTTTGTATTGTTGCTGCCCATACCAGCAATTATGGGCAATTTGCCTTGCACATGTGAGACAATAAAACGAACAATCTCGTTGCGCTCTTCCCAACTCAAAGTGGGAGTTTCGGCTGTTGTCCCCAATGCAACCAAATAGTCCGTTCCGGACTGAAGATGAAATTCGAGTAAGCGTTCAAGAGCATCAAAATCAATTGATTTATCTGCTTTAAATGGAGTTATCAGTGCAACTCCCATTCCTTTTAAGGAAAAATCTGCCATAAAAGAGGATTGTTTTTTTAAGTTTTTGCCAAATGTATATAAAAATCAATTTTTAATATTTAGGATTGTTTTAATGTACAAAGTTAAGATTTTTATCTGTTATTATAGCAAAAGGAAACCGTTTTTTTAAGAATTAAGAGTTGATAATTGACAATTGACAGAATTCTATTTCATTTTTCAATTTTCAATTAGAGTCCTCAAATGGGTAAAAGATTTGCGATTTCACGAAAGATAAATAAAATTTCACTCCACACCCCATAACACACACCCCATAACGCACACTCCACACCTCATCACTTCTCACTCAACTCAATCACTTCTAAATCGCGTATATTACCCGCATCTAACACAAACCGAAGCAGCGTTCTTACTTTATGAAATCCATATTTTCCGGCCGCACCCGGATTCATATGCAAGCATTGCAGTTTTTTATCGAACATCACTTTCAGTATGTGCGAATGACCCGCGATAAATAACTTGGGCGGATTTGCATATAGCGTACTTCTTATCTTCGAATCATACCTGCCGGGATATCCTCCAATGTGTGTGATGAGCACATCCACATCCTCGAGTGTAAATCTGTTGACTTCGGGATATCTCAATCGCAACTCCTGCCCATCGATATTTCCAAAAACTGCCCTAAAAGGTTTAAAGTTTTCAAACTTTTGAGCTACTCCCGGTGATCCTATGTCTCCCGCATGCCATACTTCGTCGCATTCTTTGAAGTAAGTAATGTACTTTTCGTCCCAATGTCCGTGTGTGTCAGATAATAAACCTATTTTCTTCATCTTTCTTTTTTTATTGAAACAAAGTTATTAAATTTACGTTAGATATAATACCTTGTGCTCATTTGCATGAGCATCCTTTTGCCAACTAAGTAAAGTAAACACGTTATGGAAAAACTCAAAAAGCCGAAATACAAATACTTTAAAAGAGATATTAGCTGGTTATCATTTAATTATCGTGTTCTGCTTGAAGCCAAAGATAAATCACTGCCCGTTTATGAACGCATCAAGTTTTTGGCAATTTATTCTTCCAATTTAGAGGAATTTTATAAGGTGCGTGTTTCAGGGTATCACAGTTCGCTGGTGCAAGATATAAAAGAAGAATCGGTGGAAGAGGCATTAAAAACATTGTCGGAAATAAATGCCGAAGTAACTCATCAGGAAGAGGAATACTACCGAATATTCAATGACGAAATTTTACCGGAACTCCGAGAAAATAAAATAATACTTTCCCTATCGGATGAAGTTTTGCCATTTCATCGTGATTTTGTGAAAAAATATTTCAACGAAGAGGTTTTCCCTTACCTCACCCCCATGATTATTCAGAAAGATTATATCCACTCGTTCATTTTAGATGCACGCATCTACCAAGTTATCAGTTTGTTACCACTTAAGAAGCGAAAAACAGACATCGGACCTATGCAGTATACGTATGCAATAATGAAAATACCTTACACCAAAATTCCAAGGTTTATTGAATTGCCTTCAAAGGATGGATTGTATTATATTATGTTTATCGACGATATTATTAGAGCTAACTTGCCGAGCATTTTCCCCGGTTATAAAGTAGGTGAATGTTTTAGTTTGAAAATATCGAGGGATGCCGACTTTTCAGTTGAAGATGAAGATCAAAAAAATATTGCAGAAAAAATATTGAAGAAAGTACGCAGCAGAAAGATTGGTGCGGTAACACGGTTTCAATACGACATGGCAATGCCTGATTACTTTTTGGAGTATTTGTGCGACACGTATGAAATTGAGGACGAGGAGCTTTTGGCGTCCGGCAGATATTTAAATCTGGCAGATTTGATGGAGCTGCCCAATCCAACTGATAAAAAACTCACAGCAAAACAACCTGAACCACTTCCTGTACCCGAATTCGAAAAAAATTCTTCTCTTCTGCGTGTGTTAAGAAAACAGGATGTTTTGATGTATTTCCCATATCAGTCTTTTGATTATTTACTTCGTTTTCTGATGCAGGCAGCATTCGATCCAAAAGTATTGGAGATAAAAGTGACACAATATCGGGTAGCTGAGAATTCAGCCGTGATAAATAGTTTGATAAGTGCTGCCAAAAACGGAAAAAAAGTAACTGTTTTTGTGGAAATGAAAGCTCGTTTCGATGAAGAAAACAATTATTTAACGGCAGAAGCAATGCATCAGGCAGGCATAAAAATTATCTATAGTTTGCCGGGATTAAAAGTGCACGCAAAGTTGGCGTTTGTGCGCAAACGCAGCAAAGAGCCCGAAGTTCCGATAAAAGGATACGCTTATTTAAGTACGGGCAATTTTAACGAAAAGACAGCACGGATATACAGTGATATGGGACTGTTGACATCCAATCAAGTTGTGATTGACGAAATTAATGAACTGTTTCAAATTTTAGAAGGCAATCCTCCGACGCGTCCATTCCAGCATCTATTGGTGGCTCAGTTCAACATGGTTCCAGCTTTGCTGGAAATGATTGATAAGGAAATTGCTCATGTGAAAAACGGTAACAAAGGAAGGATTATTCTAAAGATGAATAGCCTTGAAGATAAAGGTATGATTGACAAACTATACCAAGCAAGTGAAGCGGGAGTGGAGATTGATTTGATTATCCGGGGGATATGTTGTTTGGTTCCCAATCAACCATACAGCAAAAATATCAAAATCACACGCATTGTGGACTCTTATTTAGAACATAGCCGAATTTGGTATTTTTATAACAACGGGAATCCTACCTATCACCTTACTTCTGCCGATTGGATGTCACGCAACTTGCATCGACGAATTGAAACTGCCTTTCCTATTTATAGCGAAAAGCATCGCAAGCAAATAATGGATATACTCACTATTCAATTAAAAGATAATGTGAAAGCTTGTACAATTGACGAAAACTTAAAAAACATCTACAAAACAAATAACAAACCAAAGGTTCGCGCTCAAAAAGCAACTTATGAATATTTAAAAACAGCAACAAAAACAGAAGATTAGCCAATTTTGTTTATCTTGGAGTTAACTCGGGGCGCGACTTGAAGTCGCGCCCCGAGTATATAGAAAAACAGACAGATTGTTTTTGCATTAACGCAGAAAAGTATATCTTTGCGCCATGAAAAAGTTTTTATCCACATTTTTTGTTTTCCTGCTGGCTTTCGTAATCACGTATGCCGGTTCGGGGATAAATGCTTATTCATTTTGTTGTGATGACTGCTACACCTATGGGGTAGAGGCTATTGCAGGACTTAAATGTTGTGATGTTCATAAGGATAATTGCTCTACGTCTGACCAATTAGCCAACGAAAATGCATTTTGTGAATCATCGCATCAACAATGCGAACTGGACCGATTGAATCTTGATTTGCAAGACACTTCCGCAAAGAAAAATCAATTCGAACAACAAACAGACAATGTAAACTTTCCGTTTACCATAATTCTTTATAACTTAACCCAAAGTCTGGAAACTCAACCTATTACAGATTTTATTTCAAAAACTCAAAAGCCTCCCAATCTCAGCACGTTAGTATACTTCTCCTTGTTAGAAACACTTATAATTTAGTAGAAAAAAACAGAACTATTTACTTCGAATAATTAGTTATTCACATCTATGTTATGAATAAACATAGACACTGTTTTTTATTAAATTATAAATTATGCTTAAGAACACTCTATTACTCTTTTTAATTATTTCATCATTTTCGATTTCCGCAGCCGACAAAGTAAAAGGTTATGTTTTTGATGAGACGAAAGAACCCGTTATCGGTGCCAATGTTTATTGGGAAAAATCGAAAAAAGGTACGGTTACTAACTTAGATGGTTATTTTGAAATAGATCTGCCAAAAGATCACGAACACTTAATGATTAGTTACACCGGATACTCAACACAAAGTTTGCATTTGGATAATCACGATGAAGAAATCAATATCTTCCTAAAGGAAGATTTAGAACTGCAAGAAGTAGTGATAACCCAACGCAATCCGGGCACAATTTCTCAAAGAACCTCTGTGCTACAATCACAAAAAATAACTTATGCCGAAATTTGCCGAGCTGCATGCTGCAACTTAGGCGAAAGCTTCGAAACCAATCCATCGGTGGATGTGGCATACAGCGACGCAACTACCGGCGCAAAACAGATTAAACTTCTGGGACTTGCCGGCACTTATGTGCAAATGCTCACTGAAAACTATCCCAACTTCAGAGGTGCTGCCGCTCCATTTGGTCTGGATTATGTCCCTGGAGCTTGGATGGAAGGCATTTATATCTCCAAAGGGACTTCGTCCGTAAAAAATGGCTACGAAGCATTGGCAGGTCAAATTAATGTGGAATATAAAAAGCCAACTACAGCAGATGTTTTATCGCTCAATCTCTTTGCAAACGATGCACAGCGCATGGAAGTAAATGCTGATGGCAGCTGGCATGTGAATGAGAAGTTGTCAACCGGATTATTTGCACATTATTCTAATGACGAGAAGGGTCATGATGATAATGATGATGGTTTTTTAGATTATCCAAAAAGCAATCAACTTAACTTGATGAATCGCTGGAACTACGAATCGGGTAAGTATATGGCGCAATACGGCGGTCGCTTCATTCATGAAGAGCGAACAGGAGGACAAGATCCAAAACAGTTCGCCACCAATCCGTATGAGATATCGTTGAAAACTAATCGTGGTGAAATGTATACCAAACAAGCCTATGTGATTGGTGCAGGTGAATTGGTCGAAAGTATCGCTTTAATTGCTTCCGGTTCTATTCATGATCAAGAGTCAATGTTTGACGACAAGAAGTATGATGTAACTCAAAAGAATCTTTACGCAAGTTTACTCTACGAAAAAGACTTTTCGCACAAACATAATTTGAGTACGGGCGTAAGTCTGAATTACGATGAGTTTAAAGAGGTATTGCAAACAGAGAATTACAACAGAGATGAAGCAGTGCCGGGAGCATTTGCTCAATATACCTACAACTTAAACGATAAGTTTATTCTGTTGGGTGGATTAAGAGCAGACTACAGTTCAAGATACGGCACTTTTGTGACACCTCGTTTACATCTGAAATACAACCCTTATGAGTGGATGCATCTTCGTGGTTCAGTTGGGAAAGGATACAGAACTGCCAATATACTTGCAGAGAACAATTACTTATTGGCAAGCTCGCGAAAGATAAATATTGCTAATAATTTGGATCAAGAAGAGGCATGGAATGCGGGGATGAACGTAACGTTCTATATCCCAATTGCCAACAAGCAATTGACACTTATTGGCGAATACTATCACACCAATTTTTTGAACCAAGTAGTTGTGGACATGGATAGCGATCCCCATACCATAAGTTTTTATAATTTAGGCGATGGAAAGTCGTATACCAGTAGTTCACAAATAGAGATGAGTTATCCTTTCTTTGAAGGATTTACATTCACGGCAGCATACAGATGGACAAACTCTGAATCTGACTATACCAATCCTGACACCAAAACAGTGACTCGTATGTCAAAACCATTGTTGAACGATTATAAAGGATTGGCAACAGCATCTTATCAAACACCACTTGGTAAATGGCAGTTTGATTTGACTGCTCAATTTAATGGAGGTGGAAGAATGCCAACTCCTGATGCTATAAACCCACTCTGGAACAAAACGTTTTCATCGCATACGGTGATAAATGGACAAATAACGAAATACTTCCGCAACTGGAATATATATCTGGGTGTAGAGAATCTATTTAATTATCGTCAAGACAATCCAATAATTGATGCGGCTAATCCACGTAGCGACAACTTTGACGCTACTATGATTTGGGGACCGGTTCATGGAAGGAAAATTTATGGGGGGTTGAGATTTACAATTCCGAGATATTAATCTTTTATAAAAAAAGAGACCAATAAATAAACACTTTATACAACGTAAGAACATGAAAAAATTTACTGTATTATTAATTGTTTTTGCTTGCATGACAAGCATGGGTTTTGCTCAAAAACCGAAGAAAGTAGAAAAGAAAAAAGAGACGGTTGAAATACGCCTCGATGAGATGTGTCAAAGCTGTGTGAATAAAATAGATAAATATATAGCCTTTGAAAAAGGGATAACAGGTTTGGATATCAATCAAGATGAAATGTCGGTGAATGTGACCTATTGGGCAAACAAAACTGATACCACAAAACTGAAAAAAGCTTTCACAAAAGTGAAATTGAATGTGGAGGAGATGAAAATGGTAGAAGAAAAAGATAAGGAATAGATTAGTTCACACAACGACTATATAACTCAACTACAAACGGATATCCATAATATGGACATCCGCTTGCGCTTAATATTTATATTATCCACATAGCGGCTCACCTTATTACTTCTGTATAGTTACTCCAAAAAATAATAAAAGATAGATTCCTCTCTACCAAATAATGTATATCTTTGCATAAAGATGAGGACGCTTATTATTTTACTTCGTCTCAGCAAGAAAAGACTTAAAAACCAGTGGTTCTCTGGCAGACATAATAGGCATAAAACCACTTACTTTAAAAAGATAAAGTTACTCGCTATGAAAACATTACTCACATTTATTACTATTCTACTTCCTATTACACTCAATGCTCAGGATATGATGAATGGAACCTATAAAGAAGGTATTGATTCTATTACTTTCACCAAGAACCGAGTGGCTTTTAGCGTGAAAGGCAATGATGGATTAGGTGTTGTCTTCATCGGAGAGGGAACGTATGAGATGTTGGATAATTACATCTTGATAAATACAGATGAATACTCCGGCAAAAAAACGAGAATTGAAATGAAGCCTTCTGAAAAGAAAGACACCATTCAAGTACAAATTTTCGATGAAAATGGTTACTCATTAAAAGGAATACGTGCTGAGTTCTTAAACAAGAAAAACAAACCTATTGGGCTGAGTGTGACCAATGAACACGGAATTGTTTTGTATGGAGCTAATCCAAAAATAACCGGAATAAAAGTTGTCGATCTATTATACGATAAAGCTACATTCGATTTTGAAGAAGATACCGACTATACTGTTCATCTTGTAAAGAACAGAGTGCTCGAAGACAAAACAGTTGTCTTTAAAGTAATTGACAAATCGGATGAAAAGCTAACGATGAAACTGTTATCAACCGACTTCGATAAGAAGAACCCTTCGGTTTCTCATCTCAATAAGTTAGATAAAAAGACAAAGGCGACTATCGACAGAGCGCGCTCATTTGAAAAACCTTTGTACTAACCACAAAAAAAATAATTGCCCCTATTTAATTGGCAATTTATTGATAGCTATCTCTAACGAGCTTAGCTTTTTATTAGGAGACAACCCCAATGAATAAAATAAACGATTACGAAATAATGGCTCCCGTAGGTTCGTACGAATCTCTAATGGCAGCCATACAAGGAGGTGCAAATTCTATCTATTTTGGAATAGAGGGATTGAACATGCGCGCCAAATCATCCAACAACTTCACCACCGAAGACCTGTTTAAGATTGTAGAAATTTGCAATGAGAACGGGCTCAAAACGTATCTCACTGTCAACACAGTGATATATGATGGCGATATTGAATTAATGCATAAGATTGTTAGCGCTGCAAAAGAAGCGAAAGTGTCGGCGATTATTGCATCGGACGTTGCCGTGATGATGTATGCACGCAGTGTGGGCGTGGAAGTACATCTATCTACTCAACTAAATATTAGCAATACAGAGTCACTCAAGTTTTATGCTCAGTTTGCAGATGTTGTTGTGCTTGCACGCGAACTCAATTTAGACCAAGTTGCACAAATCTATAAAGATATTAACGAGCAACAAATAAAAGGACCGGCAGGAGAATTGATTCGTATAGAAATGTTTTGCCACGGTGCTTTGTGTATGGCTGTTTCGGGAAAATGCTATTTAAGTCTGCACGAAAAAGATAAATCTGCCAACCGAGGTGCTTGCAACCAAATCTGCCGTCGTGCATACATCGTAAAAGACAAAGAGGGCGAGATTGAGTTGGAGATTGACAACGAATACATCATGTCGCCCAAAGACTTAAAAACCATTCATTTTATGAATAAAATGATGGATGCCGGCGTACGTGTATTCAAGATTGAAGGCAGAGCACGCGGGCCGGAATATGTGAGACGAGTAACGGAATGCTACAAAGAGGCTGTTGTTGCATATTGCAATAATGAGTTCACAGAAGAAAAAATAGAGGTGTGGAATGAGAAACTGGCAACTGTTTTTAATCGTGGATTTTGGGATGGTTACTATTTGGGACAACGCCTTGGCGAATGGACACACCGCTACGGATCAGGTGCTACAAAACGTAAAGTATATATTGGTAAAGCCATCAAACATTTTGGAAATCTTGGCGTAACTGAATTTCTGATGGAAACACAAACGTTGAAACCGGGCGAAGAGATATTGATAACAGGACCAACAACAGGAGCTATATTCCTGACTCCCGATGAGATTCGTGTAAATTTGGAAGCCGTTGACGAAACCGTGAAAGGTGAGAGTTTTTCAATAAAAACTCCCGAGAAAGTTCGCCCCAACGATCAGCTCTATAAAATGGTGACAGCAGTTAGGCGTGGTACAGCACATGAAAGGTAATCTTTGTAAGAAAAGATTCAAAAACGGCTCGAGCGGTGAAATCTGCACAACTGCTATTATCTTTATTTTCATTGACGTTGACTTAAGTCAACGGTCAATTTGTGCAGAGGCTTTTGGCTTTAGCCACATTTCTCCCAAGCTCTGAAATACTTTGAAGATGTGGCTAAAGCCATATCTGTACTAAATCTCTTTTTCCGTCGGTTGAAACCCCCGACAAGTTCAAGTCGGGGGCAATAATGGCTTTATTCTAAATCAGCGCGAGCGTGGAAATACAAGAAGTTTAAAGTTGCACTCTTTGAGATTGGTAGCAAGTAATAGAAAGATGCAAAATTGATTTATTTATAAGATGCATAATTAATGAACAAGAAACAAATTAACACAACCAGAGCATTTCGTTTCAAGCGATTTGCCGGAAAATCTTACAGCGCTTTCAACAGCCTGAATAAAGTTGTAACAATTGGGTTTCTCACCGGTTTCACATTGGTAAGCGCACATGCATCCTCAGTTTCCCCCAATGAAGCGGTGCGTTTGGAAGTGAAATCGGATACCATTCCAGATCAAGAACTGGAAGAAGTGGTGGTGACAGCATCAAAGGCAGAGTTACCATTGAGCAGAGCATCAAAAATTGTGACGCTGATTACCAAAACGGAGATTGAGCGAAGTCCGGCGCAAAGCGTACAAGAACTTCTCAATTATGTAGCCGGTATCGATGTGATGCAACGCGGACCGCACGGCGTTCAATCCGATATTTCCCTCAGAGGCGGTTCGTTCGATCAAGTTGCCATTCTCTTAAATGGCATTAACCTTACCAATCCACAAACGGGACATTATAGTTTCGACATCCCCGTCAATCTTTCCGATATTGAGCGCATTGAAATTATACAAGGACCGGCATCGCTGATTTACGGCGCAAGTGCTTTTGCCGGAGGCATCAATATTATCACCAAAAAGGACGCAGAATCCAATGCATCTGTTAAATTAGAGGAAGGCATGCACAGCACGTTGAACACCGAAGCGCGTGGTGCTTATAAAACAACGTCTACATTGCACCAATTTTCGGCCGGATTCAAACGTTCGGATGGATATATTGACAACAGCGACTACAAAATGCTGAATCTATTGTGGCAAAGCCGATTTGATATCCAAAAAAACACACTGGACATTCAAATGGGCTTCAACAACAAAGAGTATGGTGCCAATACTTTCTACTCGCCCTCCTATCCCAATCAATTTGACGATACAGAATCAATATTTGCATCGGTGAAAGGCGAAACAAACGGCACGCTCAAGTTTATCCCTCAACTCTATTGGAGTCGCTACAACGATTGCTTCCAATTGATTCGTGAAGGTACGCCCGATGTGCCCGATTGGTACACCAATCACAATTATCATCAAACGGATCTGTTTGGTGCAAATCTCACATTTCAGTACGCATCACAATTAGGTATCACCAGTTTTGGCGGAGAGTTCAGGAACGAAGGAATCATGAGCAATGTTCTGGGAAAACCATTGGAAAAACCCATTGGTAACTACACCAAATCTGATAATCGGACTGCCATAAACTATTTTGCGGAGCAAAATTTCTTATTCAATAACGTGACATTATCAATTGGAGGGTTGTTGAATTATAACACTTCCATAACAAACAAATTTGATTTTTATCCGGCCATCAATTCATCCTATCGTATCAATGAGAAACTGAGTTTGTATGCGTCGTGGAACAAAGCTACACGCATGCCCACTTTTACCGATTTGTATTATACCACCAAAACACATATAGGCAACAGCAACTTAGAAGCCGAAAAATCAGAAGCTCTGGAAACGGGATTGAAGCTCTCAAATCACATTGTGAAAGCAAACCTCACTGCATTTTATATGAAAGGTCGCAACCTT
>Ga0172381_10001594_pt1 | contig 26301 bp, 21 predicted proteins | sample Leawel6488metaG_FD_119754 | JGI IMG/M metagenome (GOLD analysis project Ga0172381, IMG submission 119754) | Leachate microbial communities from a municipal landfill in Southern Ontario, Canada - Leachate well 64-88 metaG | ecosystem: Engineered > Solid waste > Landfill > Unclassified | place... | reverse complement strand
TCACTCTGGCAATGATGTTGACTGGCGTTTCATTGAGGCTCAAAAGGCAATTCAAGCCGGGGATGTAAAGGGGGCAGCCAGCCATGTCAAAGAAGCTATAAAGCTTTTACGTGAAGCAGATCCCGATGAATTAGACTCTTCCGGTTTTCCCGTAGCCGATATGATTAATCAAACCGAAGTAGCTCTTTGGGTATTAGAGCAATTACAAGCTTATAACTTAGCTGATAGTGATGCCTTGGAGCTACTAAAACAGCTCAGGGTAGGAAATAATGGGTTAGAATTAAAGCAGGCGTTGGGGTATGTGAGTCGTTCTCCGGCAGGAATAAACGATAAACGAAAATATCCACTAGGTGGTATCGATTTTAGCGGCATGTCTGTTGTTACTCAATCAATGAATATGCGATCTATTAATCTCAATAGTCCCCTGCCTTACCCTTTAAGTACGGTTAATTTTAACAAAGAATTCCAAGATATTAAAAACATGCTTGGCGCTGGTATTATTCCTTCTACCCAGAGAATTAAAGAATGTATACAGGTTTGCTTTCAGAAGAAGCGTTTATATAGAGAAAAGGGTAAAATTCGCGAGTATATAGCTGATATCATGAGGATAGAAGAAGATAAAGGGTTAGTTACTGAGTCAACATTAAAGGACTTGTTGGCTTTGCTTGATTCGGATAAATCGGCAGATGAATTGCAGCTAATGTTGAACAACGTTTCTATTTTATCTCAAGAATCAGAATTAATACAACCTAAGAATGAAAGATAACAAAAAAGGGGCGTCTCCAGCCTTCAAGGTTTCTAAGCCCAAGGGGCCAGCTATAATAAAAGTTGCCCTTTTAAATTCATCCGATAAAGTGTTTTGTAATGCCCCCCATTAGTTTTAAGTTAATGTCCATCCTTTAATGGTAGACATTTTGTATTCATTTATTTCTCAAATAGTTACATCATTGTCAGCCAAAAAAGACCGAACAAATAGGACATAAAATCTATCTCCAATAAGTCTAATTCCTTGATATTTGTCCTATTTCCTATATAATTAGCTTATCAGTATTATAAGAGATATAGTATTACTTATAGTAATATGAGCAGTTTTTGTTAAGAGCTTAATAAAGGGAAAATGGAATTTATAGGCAATATTATACAGATGATCATGCATATGGATAAGTATCTGGCGATAATTATCCATAATACCGGCAATTGGGTTTATTTGTTGCTTTTTGGAATTATATTCTGCGAGACAGGGTTGGTAATTACCCCATTTTTACCCGGAGATTCCCTGCTTTTCGCCGTGGGCGCCTTAGCTGCCTTAAGAGCCCTTAATCTGCCTTGGCTTTTTATTATACTTATATGCGCGGCAGTTATCGGCGATAGCGCTAATTATGCCATCGGCAAGAGTTTCGGAATAATGCTGTTGTCTAAAGGCGAACACTGGTTTTTTAAAAAAAAGCACCTTGAGCGCACGCATAAATTTTACGAAAAATACGGCGGAAAAACCATAATTTTAGCCAGGTTTGTTCCTATAGTGCGTACTTTCGCGCCTTTTGTCGCCGGAATAGGTAGGATGAGTTATTTGAAATTTCTGATTTATAATATTTTTGGAGGGGCCTTGTGGGTAGTATCGATAGTTTTAGGCGGATATTTTTTTGGTAATATAAAAATTGTTAAAAATAATTTTTCGTTTGTTATATTAGCGATTATGGCGTTGTCGCTTTTGCCGGTAGTTATAGAAATCTGGAGGCATAAAATTAGCGAGAATAAATTAAAGGCTGAACCCAGCATTATTAGCCGGGAGTTACCCGAAGAGCCGGCTTAATTTTTAGAGCCCCGTCCGGATACCTCGCATCAACACAACGGAAATAGGTCGTTATAAAACTTAAAAATGATTAATTTTAACTTATTGTTTGATCCTCTTTCATTGTTTTTCATTTTTGTTATTTGTTTGGTCTCTGTGCCTTCGGCAATTTATTCTTTGGGCTATTTAAGGGGGCATTATCGGGGGGCCAAGATAACGTTGGCATGGACGCTATTGGTTATTTTTGTCCTTTCCATGCTTTTTGTAGTCACCGCGGAAAATCTTTTATTCTTCCTGATATCCTGGGAAATAATGTCTTTAGTTTCTTATTTTTTAGTTATTTTTGACGCAAAACAAGAAAAATCCACCACAGCCGGAGCGGTTTATATTGTAATGACGCATGCCGGCACAGCGTTCCTGATCGCCGCGTTCCTTCTTTTATACCGTTATGCCCATTCGTTTGACATTTTAGCAATAAAACAGGCCTGTTTGATTATGCCGCAGCAGGATAAAAACATATTATTCTTTTTATTCCTTGTGGGATTCGGGACAAAAGCCGGTATTGTGCCCCTACACATCTGGCTCCCAATGGCCCATCCTCAGGCCCCCAGCCATATTTCCAGCATTATGTCAGGGGTGATGATCAAGACGGCAATATACGGCATGATCCGTTTTATTATATTCTTGCTGGGAGCAAATTCTTCGTGGTGGGGGATCTTAATAATAATACTGGCTGTTATCTCTTGCCTTGCCGGGATAATCTACGCTTTAATGGAGCAGGATATTAAAAAATTATTGGCTTATAGCAGTGTGGAGAACATCGGGGTCATATTATTAGGCGTGGGGTTGGGGGTTTTATTTTTCAGCATGCAGATGCCGTATTTGGCTATATTTTCGCTGATAGCGGGCTTATATCATTTGGTTAATCACGCTATTTTTAAAGGCCTTTTATTTTTAGCTGCCGGAAGCGTTTATAGGGCTTGCGGTACGCGCAATATGGAAAAATTGGGGGGCTTGATTAAAAACATGCCTCAGACCGCTTTTTGTTTCTTGCTCGGGTCAATGGCGATCTCGGCGCTTCCTCCGCTAAATGGCTTTGTCAGCGAGTGGCTTATTTTGCAGGCGTTTTTTTTGGGCGCGATTAGTTTTTCCGGAGGGGTCAGGCTTTTTCTTGTGATCAGCGCCGCAATGCTCGCTTTAGCTGCCGGGCTTGCAGCTGCCTGTTTTGTTAAGGCTTTTGGTATAACTTTTCTCGCTCTTCCTCGCAGCCGTTCTGCCGCGGAAGCAAAAGAAGCGCCTTTGTCAATGAGAATAGGGATGTTTTTTCTGGCAATTACGGCGGTAGTATTTGGTTTATTCGCGGCGCCTATTATGCGATTGCTGGCAAAAGTCGCTGGCAGCGCAATGAATATGGATGTCAGCGCCATGAAGTTTTCTCTGAATAACTTCACACTTTGCCCTCAGGCAGGGAATAATATCTATCTTGGCATTCCGCTTTTGGCTGTTGTTATAATTGCCCTGTCGGTTTTATCGTTTATCGGATATATGATCTTTAACCGCCGTAAGCCCTTGCTTAATAAGGTTTGGGACTGCGGTTACTATAAAGTGGACGCGAGAAACGAGTATACCGCGACAGCTTTTTCAAAACCTTTCAGGATCGCGTTTGGCTTCTTTCTTATGCCTTACCGAAAATCTCAGAAAATAAGAGAATCTTTTTACCACGTTAAAACATTTGCTTATGAGACGCACACAACCATGGTCTTTAGAAAATATATTTATGACCCGGGGCTTGCCCTGATCTTTAAAGCCGCCAAGAACATGAGGCGGTTGCAGCCGGGAAGTATCCATCTTTATCTGGCATATATTTTTATTACTGTTTTATTACTGGTAGTATTCATGAGCAAATTTTAAAATGCCAAAAATACCCGCTATATTAATTCAACTGTTTATATTTTTGTCCCTGGCCCCGTTTTTCAGCGGGCTGGTCTCGAAAATAAAGAATAATATCAGGATGCGCAAAGGCCAGAGCGTTTTTCAGCCGTATTTTAATCTGGCCAAGCTTTTTAATAAAAATGAAGTTATTTCAGAAAACGCATCGTGGATATTCCGCATAGCGCCTTTTGTTGTATTTTCCTCAAGTTTGACGGCGGCGCTATTGATACCCTTGTTTTTTGTCTCCGGGCCCATGAACGGCTTTGCCGATTTTCTGGCTCTAATTTTTATTTTAGGTTTGGGCCGTTTTTTTCTGGCTTTGGCGGCACTGGATACCGGCAGTTCTTTCGGGGGGATGGGTTCATCAAGAGAGATGTTTATTTCAGGCCTGGCCGAACCGGTTTTATGCCTGGTTGTATTTTCTCTGGGGATGGAATTTGGTTCGACTAACATCGCCGCCTTTAACGGCTTGCATGCTGCCACAGTATCTTCTGTTATCGCCGCGATCGCGCTTTTTCTTGCCGCTATTGCCGAGACCTCGCGTATACCGGTGGATAATCAGGAAACTCACTTGGAATTGACCATGGTGCATGAGGCAATGGTTCTGGAATATTCCGGCAAGCGCCTGGCATTTATGGAAATGGCGTCATACATAAAGCAGATGATCTGGTTTTCTTTGATCGTGCAGATTATATTTCCTTCCGCCTTGCCGGATTCTTTATTTTTGCCTGAGGTAGGCATGTGGGTTTTGTGGTATTTGGCAAAAATGTCAGTGCTGGTTTTTATAGTTGCAGTGGTGGAGATATCTGTCGCGAAGATGCGCCTTTTCAGGGTAGCGGATTTTCTGGGATTCGCTTTTACTTTGGCGATTATCTCATCGGTCTGCGCAATTTTGGGGGTATAAATGCAGCCACTAATTATATTCGGGATTTTAGCCGCGACATATCTGATGGTCGTAGCTAAAAGGACTCCGGCGCTTATCCGTAGTTTTCGGTATCAGTCGTTTTGTCTATTTCTGGCCACGCTTTTTATGGCAATAAAAGAGGGGCATCCGGAGCTGTATATTGTTTCCGGGCTGCTTTTTGTTTTAAAGGTTTCGGCCATACCGTATTTCCTGTTGCGTATGATCAAAAAAATACAGGCCAATGAAGACCTGGGGTTGCTTGTGAATACTCAGCTTTCCCTTATTTGGGCATTAGGCTTTACTTATTTATCCTGGGTTTTTTCCGCTCACCTATTAGGCCAGGTGAATCAAACACAAACTATCATTATGGCCGTGTCTTTTTTTATAGTCTTATCCGGAATGTTCCTGATGATCTTCCGGATGACCGCTTTGGCTCAGATAATCGGGGTTTTGGTTATGGAGAACGGCTTATTCCTTTTGGCTTCCGCGGTGTCCGGCGGAATGCCGTTTTTAGTTGAAATTGCCATATTTTTTGATGTTTTTGTCAGTGTGGTTATCATGGGTGTTTTTGTCTACAGGATCAATAAATTATTCACGCATATTGACGTGAATAAGCTTTCGCGTTTAAGAGGATAATATGCAGATATTCTTTATTCTAAGCATACCAGTGATGCTTGCGGCTCTTTGCCTGCTTCTTAAGAAGCAGAGGGCTTTGAGCATCATCAACGCTGTTGGCTATCTTTTGGAACTATTGTTTAGTGCTTCTCTTTTAATAGGCGTGGTGCTTAGCAGGTCGGTTATTTCATATTTTGGATTTATCTATATGGACGCGTTAAGCGCGTTTTTTATATTTGTTATTTCTGTTGTTGCTTTTGCGTCAGCGCTTTATTCGATCGGTTATATAAAAAATGACGTTAATAAAGGCATTATCAGCGAGAGAAAAGCCCGGATGTATTACCTGTTTTTTAATTTGTTCTGTTTTTCAATGTTTTTCGTGCCGGCGGTAAATAATCTAGGTATGCTTTGGGTGGGAATTGAAATGACTACGCTTATTTCGGCATTTTTGGTGGGATTCTATAATAAGAAAGAATCGGTTGAGGCCGCATGGAAGTATATAATTATTTGTTCCGTAGGCATTATCTTAGCGTTGTTAGGGACTATTCTTTTTTCTTTTGCTTTTTCACAGGCAGGGTTGGGCAAAAGCCTGAATTGGCCGGATATGGCCCAGGCAGCCGGGAAAATGGATAAGAATTTGGTAAAGATCGCCTTTATATTTATTCTTGTGGGTTACGGAACAAAGGCCGGATTGGCGCCTATGCATACGTGGCTGCCGGACGCGCACAGCCAGGCAGTCAGCCCGATAAGCGCGCTTCTTTCCGGAGTATTGTTAAAAACCGCTATTTACGCGATCCTTAGATTCGGGATCATTACTATTCAAGCCGTAGGCTTTAGTTATTTCGGAAACCTTATGATCATCTTCGGCCTGGCATCCCTTGCTATATCCAGCGGTTTTGTTTTGGTCCAGAAGGACTTGAAACGGCTCTTGGCGTATAGCAGTATTGAGCATATCGGAGTGATCGCCATCGGATTTGGCATAGGCCCGGTTTTAGGCACAGTTGCCGCGCTGCTGCATGTTTTTAACCATGCCGTAACCAAGTCCCTTATGTTTTTCGGCGCCGGAAATATTATCAGTGCTTATAATAAACATAATATGAACGCGATCAAGGGAGTATTAAAAGTCCTTCCCTTTACCGGCGTAATGATGCTTTTAGGTATGTTTGCCTTGACTGGATTTCCGCCGTTTTCAATATTTATCAGCGAAATATTGATCCTTATCGCGGCTTTTCTCAAAGGTTCATATCTGATCGCCGGATTGATGTTGTTGTTCTTAGCAGTTATTTTCGCGGCCTTTATGTATCATTTTTCAAAGATGCTTTTTGGCAACTTGCCCCGGGATATGAAGCCTCAAAGAGAGGCATTAAGCATAAAATTAGCGTTCATATTTTTATTGTTTCATATTTGCGCTTTAGGCGCGGTACTGCCGTTCATTAAAAAGGACCTGATATGGATTGCCCAGAGATTATTACAGGTATAAAAAATATTTTTCCGCAATTTAACCCTATTTCGGCCTCTCAGGATTATCCTGACGAAGTAAGCCTGTCGGTTGAACCGGAAATTTTTAAAAGTACATGTCTGGCGTTTCATCGCCTGCTGGTTTCTCCGGTGATGATGATGTTTGCTCTTGATGAGAGGGAGAAGTCGGGAAACTTCCTGATAAAATGTATATTTGTGAATATTAAGCAGGGACAATGGATTACTGTGAGTATGGCGTTAGGAGCGCAAACAGCCTCTTATGAATCATTGGCAAGAAGCCTTTATTCCGCTAATTTATTTGAGCGGGAGATCCGGGAGATGTTCGGTATTGAGGCTAAAGGTAACCCTGATCTGAGAAGTCTGCATTTGCATGATGAGGTTTGGCCGGCCGGGAATTATCCGTTGAGAAAAGATTTTAAGCAGGCACAGGCAGGAGGCTTGGGTGAATATAAATTTGCCAGAGTTGATGGTGAGGGGGTATATGAGATCCCGGTTGGTCCGGTTCATGCCGGAATAATCGGCCCGGGGCATTTTCGTTTCAGCGCGGCTGGTGAGCCGATCATCAATCTGGAAACGAGGCTGGGTTTTACTCATCGGGGAGTGGAAAAACTTTTTGAAGGCAAAGATTATGTTTTGGCTTCACAACTGGCTGAATGCGTATCTGGTGACTCCTGTTTTGCTCATAGCATGGCATTTACCCATGCGGCTGAGAAGATCTGCGGGAATATTATTTCTAAGCATACGCGTTACTCAAGGGCGATATTTTTAGAATTGGAACGCATGTATAATCATGTTAATACAATAGGCGGAATGGCTACTGATGTCGGATTCAGCTTTCCCGCGGCTTATGCGTCAATTATTAAAGAAGCCATATTGCGGCTGAACCAGAAGATCGCAGGAAGCAGGTATTTAAAACAGGTTAATATTCTGGGTTCAGTTGCGGTTGAATTGGATGAGGCAAAGAAGAATATTATTTGTGAGGATTTGGATAAGATCACCCGTGATTTCAGCGAACTGGCCGGAATCCTGGAAGGAAGCGTTTCTTTTATGGACAGAATAGATACCACCGGTGTTTTAAAACGTAAGACCGCCGAAGATCTGGGAGTAATAGGTTTGGCCGCGAGAGCCAGTGGGATCGGTTTGGACCTGCGCAAATATTTTTCCGGAGTATACCAGGAAGCTAAATTTAGAATGATCACTCAAAGTTCAGGAGACGCGTGTGCCAGGTTCAAGGCCAGGGTCCGAGAGTTTGAAGAATCAGCCCGCCTTATTCGCGAGTTTGCTGAAAAAATTCCGCTCAAAGAAACAAACGCATCCGATTTTAAACTTAAAACCGGGCAGGCCTTGGGGTATGTGGAGGGGTGGAGGGGCCCGGTGTTGTATTGGCTCAAAGTTGATGACGCGGGCCTGATCGAAAGATGTAAAATAGTCGACGCTTCATTTCATAACTGGCAGGGGCTTTGCTTCGCGGTCTTAGGCAATATCATACCGGATTTTCCGTTATGCAATAAGAGTTTCGATCTGTCATATTCAGGGAATGATCTATAAATGTTTAAAATACTAAAACAAAGAGCCATAAAAGGAATTGTTACAAAATATGTCGAGCCTGAGGCTTATGGCCAGATCAGCCTGGCCGGCAAGGAGCTTAAGGCGTTGATCCAAAAGAGATTCGGCCGTTCTCTGCACATAAGAGAAGTTGATACCGGTTCGTGCGGTGGTTGTGAATCGGAAATAACCTCGGCAAATAATCCTATCTATGACCTGCAGAGATTCGGTGTAAATTTTGTGGCCAGCCCCAGGCATGCCGATGCGCTTTTAGTTACCGGGGCGTTATCCAAGAACATGTTATTGGCTTTACATAAAACCTATAATGCCTGTCCGGAACCCAAATTCGTTATTACCCTCGGGGATTGCGCTTTTGATGGCGGTATATTCAAAGATTCATATTATACCGCGGGCGCAATCAAAGACCATTTTCCGGTCGTCTTGCATATTCCGGGATGCCCTCCAACTCCGCTTCAGATCGTACAAGCTTTAACGGCTTTCCTGAAAGAATAATAATTTTTGCGGGTATCCGATTTTTATTATTAGTTTGCGTAAATTTAATGATATAATCACCTTGTGAGGTGAAAGATGCGCGCTAAAGTGGCTTTTAAAGGAGCACCGTTAACACTGGTGGGACGGATCTTGAAATCAGGCAGCATCGCGCCTGATTTTGTTGTCACTGCTCAGGATTTAACCGAGAAACACCTTTTCGAGTTTAACGATAAGATCAAGATCCTTACCTCATTCCCCTCGATAGATACCCCTGTTTGCGATCTGCAGGTAAAAGAATTCAATAAGAAATCATCAGCCCTTTCCGTGGATGTATCAATAATCGGCATCAGTAAAGACCTCCCTTTTGCCCAGAAAAGATTCTGCGAAGCCTTTGATATTAAGAATGTTGTTTTGCTGTCTGATTATAAAACTTCTTCGTTTGGCATAAACTATGGGCTTTTGGTCAAAGAACTGAATTTACTGGCTAGATCCGTGATCATTTTGGACAAGAATGATATTGTCAGGTATATCCAGATCGTCCCGGAATTAACTACTCAGCCGGACTATAAAGACGCGTTGAGCCAACTAGAGAAAATAATCAAAGAACCTTCTTTAGCCTCGGCTCAGCCCGTTTTGGATCATTGCCTGCCTTGCAAGACAGGTGCCCCGCCTTTAGCAACGGAAAAAATCTCCGGATTATTTTCAAGGCTAAGCGGCTGGGAGCTGGTTGATGGCAGAAAACTCGTTAAAGAATTAAAATTCAAAGATTTTATTGAGGCGAAATATTTTTTAGATATCTTAAGCATTATTGCTCAAGAGCAAGGGCATCATCCGAGTTTTAATTTGGTTTATAATAAGTTAAAGATCACGCTTACCACACATGCTTCTTCTGGTTTAACCGAAAACGATTTTATTATGGCCGGGATCATTGATTCGGTTAGCGCGTAATACACTATTTATGAAAGAATTTTCAGTTCTAATCGCAGGAAAGGCCGGGTTTGGCATTGATAAAGCCGGCTCAATTCTCGCCGCCCTGTTTAATCACCTCGGGTTCCGTATTTATATATACCGTGACTATCCTTCTTTGATCAGAGGGGGGCATACTTTTTCAATTATCAGGGCTTCCCAAAAAAGAATATCCGCGCATTGCGATAAAGTTGATTTTATTCTAGCGCTCAATCAAGAGGCCGTTGATTTGCATAAGATGCGGCTTAAAAAGAGCGGCAGAATTATTTATGATTCGTCTGTTGTTAAGTCAGAAGGAACAGGGGTCGCGTTTTCTGATATTATCCGGGAAGAAAATGCTTCGGAAATAATGCGCAATACCTGTATTATCGGGAGTTTCTGCAAAACAGCGGGAATTGACTGGGAAATTCTGGATAAAATATTCAGGAGGAATATTGAAAGAGAATTGGATATAAATTTAAAGATTGCGCGCAGGGGTTTTGATGCGGTGCAGCCCGCGGAGAAAATAGAGCCGATACAGCAGGCTCCTATGCCCTTGATCACCGGTAATGAAGCTATAGGATTAGGGTTGATCAAAGCCGGGTTAAAAGCATACATTGCTTATCCGATGACTCCCTCGTCGGGAATATTACATTTTATGGCGAGTAACGCGCAAAGTTTTGGTTTAAAAGTAATGCATCCGGAAAGCGAGATCAGCGTTATGCTGATGAGCCTGGGGTTTGCTTACGCGCAAGAAAAATGCGCGGTAGGTACTTCCGGCGGCGGTTTTTGCCTGATGACCGAAGGATTGAGTTTTTCCGGTATGGCTGGCCTCCCTGCGGTAATAATTTTGGGCCAAAGGCCCGGCCCTAGCACCGGCCTGCCTACCTATACTTCTCAAACCGAATTGAATTTCGCATTGTCCGCCGGCCAGGGGGAATTTACCCGTTTTGTGGTTGCTCCGGCAGATCCTGAAGAGGCCTACTATTGGTCAGGAACAGCTCTGAACCTGGCATGGAAATACCGCATACCATCCATTATGTTAACAGATAAAACATTAGCCGAAGGGGTCTTTAATTTTGACCTGAATTCGGTTAAACGGTTTAGCGAAGAAAATATTGCTTTTTGGCAGGACGATCAGGTGAAAAAATCCAACAGTTATGAACATGATGAAGCAGGCATAACTACGGAAGATCCGGTTAAAACCATAAAAATGCAGGATATGCGTTTGGCCAAAGAAAGATCATTGATCAGGGAGCTTGAAGATTACGAATGCGTGAAAGTCTACGGAAACAAAAAGTCAAAAGATGCTTTGCTTTGTTGGGGTTCTAACAAAGGGGTATGTGTTGAAGTGGCAGATAGGCTGAATTTGCGCGCGATCCATGTCAGTGTAATTTGGCCGCTGCCGAAAGAACAACTGGATAAAAGTTTGAAGGGTGTCAGGCGGCTGATCTCAATTGAAAATAACGCGACTGCCCAGTTTTCTAAGCTTTGTGGTTCGGCAGGGATAAAAGTAGATAAAAATATCTCAAAATACGACGGAAGGCCATTTTCAATTGAAGAACTTGAAAGGAAAATTAAAAAAGAAATAAAATGAGCGAGCTTAATCTGAATACAACCGCACAAAATACCTGGTGCCCGGGTTGCGGTAATTTCGCGATCATGAACGCGTTTAAATTCGTGCTGCAATCTTTAGCCGGAGAAGGTATGCCGATGAGCAATGTGGTGCTGGTTTCCGGTATAGGTTGCCACGCGAAGATCGCGGACTATATTAACGTGAATAGTTTTTATTCTCTTCACGGCAGGACAATTCCTCCTGCTGAGGCTATAAAGATCGCGAAACCCGGATTAAAGGTGATCGTGTTTTCCGGGGACGGTGATTCTTACGGAGAGGGGCTGGAACATTTGATCTTTGCCGCAAAAAGAAATATTGATATCACTGTGGTGATCCATAATAACCGGGTTTACGGCTTAACTACCGGGCAATATACCCCGACATCGCCGTTAGGGTTTAAGGGCCGTTCTACTCCGGCAGGAACAAAAGAAGCTCCGATCAACCCTCTCGAATTAATGTTTTCAAGCGGGGCGACATTTTTAGCTCGCGGGACATCGCACGGAATCGAGTTGCTTAAAAAAATCTTCAAAGAAGCCATTTTACATAAGGGTTTTTCTCTTATAGATGTGCTTCAAGTTTGTGTTACTTATTACAATATGTATGAATATTATGATAAAAGAGTTTATGAACTATCGGGCCATAATTCGCAGGATTATGAACAGGCTAGAGCCAAAATAAAAGAATGGGATTATAACCGGGATAGCCGGATACCGTTAGGGGTATTTTATAAGTCTGAACGGCCCACTTTTGAAGAAAATTTTCTTATCAGCAGGCCCGCAGACGCAGATATCAATTCAAAAATTGAGGATTATTTGAAGCGGACAATGTAGCGTCCCAGGGAATTATCCCCTTGAATTTCCTTTAAGCCGTAATATAATGCTATACCTACGATACGCGAGGATGGCGGAATTGGCAGACGCGCATGTTTGAGGGGCATGTGGTCGCAAGACTGTGAGGGTTCAACTCCCTCTCCTCGCACTAAATCTTCCCCTAACAATACCCAGGACCGTTTCCTCCCAACTTATTGCAAACTATCGTTTTCTGTCGCAACTGTCCCCATACTTAATATTTATTGTTAGAAAATATTTCCTTTTGCGTCTATTGTAGAAGAGGAGGAAAAACTATGGGAAGGATAAAAAGGGTGTATTTTCAGAATGCTGTTTATCATATAACGATAAGAGGCAATAACAAACAGCGTATATTAAGGGAAGAGCAAAACAAACAGATATTTTTTGACTGCCTAGTAAAATTCAAAAACCGCTTTCGTTTTAAACTATATGCTTTTGTTCTAATGGATAATCATGTTCATTTGATAATAGAAACAAATTACGCAGTTAATATATCTAAAATAATGCATGCCTTAACATTATCTTACAGTGTGAAATTTAGAAAAAAATATAGATACTGTGGTTATGTTTGGCAAGGAAGATTCAAAAGCAATGTGATTGAAGGAGATAGCTATATTATTGATTGTATTGAATATATTCATAATAATCCGGTGCGTGCAGGGTTAGTAGATAGAGCAGAGGATTATTTTTGGAGCAGTTATCGCAGTTATAATGATAATGTAGATAATCATAATAATGCTAATAGCATAGATATATTTACTAATTATGCTGGGGACAGTTCCTGTGTAACTATATGATGTGTAAGTAGTTAAAAGGAAACGGTCCTTTAGTCTTTTCGTTTGTCTTTGATGAAATTGGAGCGTTCCAGCTGTTTGGCTAATGTCTTGACCTCGGCGCCTATTTCGCCGATCTGGGCTACGTGGGTGATGCTGCGGGTTTCATTGCTGACCACTCCTATGGAAACTGAGATGAGGGGGAATTTCTGTTCAACGCCTTTACGGTCTTTGGCAGTTATAAAACCTTTTTTTCTGTCGTTGTCATTATAAAATGACGGCACTGCTTTTTCAAAATCGTTAATAATCTTCCGGCAAATAGCATCGACATTTTCCGGTACGGTTACTACAACGAAATCATCTCCGCCGACATGCCCGATGAAATCTTCCGGGCTGCCTTTTTCCTGCGTGGCGCGGATGAGTATGCGGGCTGTTTCGCGGATGACTTCATCCCCATGTTCAAATCCATAGGTGTCGTTATAGGCCTTAAATTTATCCAGGTCAACATAGCAGACTGAAAACAGAGATTTGCTTTCAAGGCGCTTTGTCAATTCCCTTATGATCGAAACATTTCCGGGCAGGCGGGTCAAGGGGTTTGCTTCTAGATCGATCTCCGCGCGGCGCAAAAGCATGCGTATGCGTGCCAGAAGTTCCTTGGGTTCAAAAGGTTTTACAATGTAGTCATCTGCCCCGGCGTCAATGCCATCAACTTTATCGCTAATTTCACCTTTTCCGGTGACCATGATCACGGGTAGATGGCGCAGCAGCAGGTCCTTTTTGATCTGGCGGCAAACCTGCCTTCCGTCAAGTTTGGGCATTTTATAGTCTAATAGCGCCAGGTCCGGCGCCTTAGCAAATACGGCTTTCAATGCTTCTTCCCCGTCTTTGGTCTCAATGACTTCATAATTTTCTTCGGATAAGGTTATTTTTAATATATCCCTTATGTCCGGATCGTCATCCGCGATGAGTATTTTTATAGCCATAGATTAAATTTTTTGCGGCAATGTAAAACTAAATGTTGAGCCGACCCCTGGTGAACCTTTTGCCCATATTTTTCCGTTGTGGGCTTCAATAATACGTTTGACCAAAGCCAAGCCAAGCCCTGTGCCCTTGACCGTTTCGTTTATAGCGTTATCCACCCGATAGAATTCTTCAAATATTTTTTCCTGCTCTCCAGACGGTAAACCGCATCCGGTGTCGTTTATATCGATCTGCACGAAATCATCGACTTTTTTAGCTGAGACGGATATCTTTCCTTTCACAGGCGTAAATTTTAACGCGTTACCGAGAATATTTATAAATACTCTTTCCAGCTGGCTGCGGTCAGCCATAACAGTTGTCGCTTCAGGCTTGATTTCCACAGGGGTAGAGATCTCTTTTTCTTTGAACTGAACGGATAATAGGTCTAGCACGGTTTTAACGATATAATTCAGATCCTGCGGTTCGCGTTTCATGGCTACTTTACCGCTTTCAATGCGGGAAATGTCTAGAAGGTCGTTTACCATATGTGTAAGTTCGTCGGAATGCCGGTTTATTTTTTCAAGGCGTTCTTTTATTTCATCCGGCACGTTCCCGAGTTTTCCGGCAAGCAAGATCGAAGCGTATCCTTTAATTGAGGTGAGCGGGGTACGTAGTTCATGCGATACGCTGGAAATAAAATCCGTTTTTCGTTTACTGATGATTTTGACCTCGTCGAGGAGGTTGCGCAATTCTTTGGTTCTTTCCTCGACTTTTCTTTCCAAATCCTGTTGTGAACGCCAGGTTTTTTCAAACAACCGCGAATTATCCAGCGCCGCGCTTATCTGGTTAGACAGGATATTTATAAATTCCGCGTCTCCTTCGTTAGGGGTGGTGTCGGCGTCTTCGGTGCCGACAAAAATAAATCCGCGATTCCCCTCTTTAGGCAGAACCGGAGAGAGAATAGAATAGATTGACCCGAAAAGACGGTTGATTTCTTTTATTTTTTCTGTGCCGCTAAGAGAGATGGAGGAAACGGTTTTTTGGCTATGGATGAGATCCAGATAAAAGGTTTTGTCCTGGTTGATCGCGGCGGTAATGGCATTAAGCTGGTCCTGAGAATAATTGATGTGCATATAAGGGGTAAATAAATTCTGTTTCTCATCAAAGAGGAAGACCAGTGTTTTCTCAAAACCAAGCTCTTCAATATGATTGGCCTCTACCATTTTAAATATTTGGCGGTCTTCCAGCGTAGTACTTATAGCGCGGGAGATCCTTTGCAGGGCGTAAAGCCCGGCCACCTTCTTATCCAGTTCTTCCTGGGTTTTGTTAAGTTCAATATCGGTGCGCACGATCAGCTTTGCCTGTTCGTCCATTTCTTGCAGGGAATGGCGCAATTTATTAATATCTTCACGCAGAGACAGTGTTTTACTGAACAAAAGTAAAGCAGCCGTGGCCAGAGAAGTTATGATTATGGAAAGTATCAGCATATTTTAATTATTCTTTTGCTGCCAATGCGCTTTTTCAATCGAGCTAAGCGCCAGGATCGTAATGCTTTGGCTGTGGAAGTGTATTTTACTGCGAAAGCTTGATGTTAATAATGAGGTGTGCTCTCCGGCAGTATAAAATCCAAGCATAGGCGTGTCAGCTCCGAGCTCTTCTTTGATTATTTCAATCTCATTGTTGGCTTGCCTGCCAAGGATCAACGATCTCCACACAGAATCCAATATTAATATAAAATCAGCTTTGTTTGAATGCAAGGCATTTTTTACTTCCCGGGCCGCTTCTCTGGCTGCTTCGAGGCAGGCCTCTTTGGTGCTGATCATAAATCTTATCGTAGAGCCTTCCGGAATATCTCCATGCATGACCAAAGAGCCGTTTTTCGTGATTTCCAGCGCGTTACGCAGCAGATATTCGTTTTCCTCAGCAAGATGTATTCCTATCGGGTAAAGCGAGGATAGGCGTTTTAATTCACTCTTCAGTTTTGATATATTGGTCGCGAGGTATTCTTCATAGATCTGAACGGCAGGCTGTCCGTCGATCTCGTGCAAAATATTTCCGGATGATTTAGTTACATACCTGGGTTTGCCTAAAGGTTTCCAACCGTGTTTAGTGCTTAAGGTAAAAGTCAGCCGTCCGCCTAAGAGTATGCCGCAGGCGGCATTCGCGATTATGCTTTGATTAAAATAAAGCTGATTTTGTTTATTGATCGGATTTTCAACTACGGAAATTCCCAGAAGCGGGAATATTAACCCTAATCTTTCCTGCAGGCCTGTCAGGAACCCGGCCTCATTTTTTACAAGCGCATCAGAGAATACTATGCTTAAGACCCTGCGCATATCTTGAAATGCGTAAAGAAGTTTTTTCCCGAGCTCTTCGCCGATCTCCAGCGCGGATTTATTTTCACTATGGGACACGCAGGCGGTATTGAAAAATATATCTCCGGGAAGATTGAGCAGCGCGATGACAATGCCATGTTTTAATATATCCGTAGGCGTGATAATGCTCGAGCTGGAACATCCTATTATGGGTACCTGGGGTAAGGCGGCGGAGATTATCTTGAGCAGCCCCGGGACAGAAAGCTCGCCTGAAGCAAATACTATTATCAGGTTAGGGTGGGCATTGCCTAATCTTTGTTGGGCCTGCCTGAGGGCCTCCTGGGCCGCTGGAATAAGGTCTTTTTCTTTGCTGGAACCGATACCGGCGTAGATTGACATAAAAGTATTAAAACACACTTACAGTAAAGAATCAATAAATTTATTGACCGCAGCAAAGCTTTATACTAGAATTAGTTAAATCATTTTCTAAGTTATCGTTGATATATGGCCCCATCGTCTAGCCTGGTCTAGGACGTCAGCTTCTCAAGCTGTAAACACGAGTTCAAATCTCGTTGGGGCTATTTTTAAAATTTCTCTTGCATTTGAGCTCTGTTTGTGATAAAAAAAAGAATAACAAGGGGAGGTAATAATGCGCGAACATCTAGGATTTTTAAAAACATCCAGCACGGTCGTCAAGATCGCTGCCTGGATTTTTTTGTTTTTGGGAATATTAGGGCTGGCGTCGCTTTTTATTAAGACTGCCGGTTATCCCAAGGTTATGGTATTGCTGGGTTCGGCGATCTATGTGTTTTTTTTCTTTTTGTTTTTTCTGATAGCCAAGATGTCCGATCTTCTTATAAAGATCATTAACGAAATAAAAAAAGAATAATTTCAAACGGAGGCATAAATGAAGCGTGCCATATTTCTCTGGTCACTGGTTTTAATTTTTGGGTTAGTCGGTTGCGATAAACTCATCCCCGGTTCAAACACAAAACCGAACATTATTAAGCCGGCCTCGGCTCCGGCTGTAAAAGGCCCGGTTGTCGCGCGGGTTAATAGTATGGCTATTACTCTGGAGGATCTTAATGATGATATAAGCGCTTATAATGCCTCTATCCCTGAGGATAAGCCTGAAGCCAAGATCACCACTAAGGATCAAAAAGTAAAATATTTAAGAGAAGCGATGATCCGTCAAACGCTGCTTTATCAGGAAGCGTTGGATAGGGGTTTAGACAGAAATGAGGCCGTGCAAAAGGCGCTGGAGAAGACCAAAATGGATCTTTTGGTGATGGAGCTGGTGCGCCAGGAAGCCGATAAGGTAGATGTCAGTTCAAAAGAGATCGAAGAATATTATAATACTTATAAGGATCAGCTGAAAGAGCCTGAACAGCGTAGGGTTAGGGAAATTATGGTTCCTACCGAGCAGGAGGCGAAAGAGATCATGGTTCTGCTTTTGCAGGGCGGAGATTTCTCATCGCTGGCTAAAGAGCGTTCAAAATCAGCTACTGCCGTTAACGGCGGCGATCTGGGTTTGATCGATAAAGAAAAAGACAAAGAGAAAAGATTTGCTCAGTTTGATGCTGTGGCATTTTCAGATAGCCTTGAATCAGGCCAGACCAGCAGTATTTTTAAAGGTCCGGGAGGTTTTTATATTGTTAAAGTCGAGTCCATCAAGGGCGGTAAGCAGAGGACCATTAATGAGCTTTGGGATGATATAAAGCGCGCCCTGACCTTTTTAAAGCAGCAGGATAAAATAAACGAGCTGATTAACAAGCTTAATAATCCGGCAAAATCAAAGATAGAGATTTACGAAGGGGAGATAAAATGATTCAGAAAAGAATACCTTTAATAATAGGTATTGCCCTGGCAGCTGTTTCGATTATTTTGATCAATGTCTATATGGGCCAGCAGAAACAGATTGTTGTGGAGAAAGCTAAGAAAGAATTTGAAGTCAAACAGGCTAACCAGGTCCCTGTGTTGGTTGCTAAACAGGATATCCCGTCGGGAACGCAGATAAATCCCGATACTCTTGGCGTTGCCCTGGTGCCTAATGAATATGTTCAGCCAAAAGCCGCCACTTCGCTTGACCGGGTAGCCGGTATGGTGGCAGTTGCTCCTATAGCCAAGGGTGAGCAGATCAGCCTGGATAAGCTCGCTTTTTCCCGTCAGAGTGCCGGAGGAGGATTAGCCGATCTAACACCTATCGGAAAAAGAGCAATAACTATTTCTGTAGAGAATACGGCAGCTTTAGGAGGGATGGTAAAACCCGGTGATTACGTGGATGTGATTGCTATGGTCCCTGTGCCTGTGCAAACAGCGGATGGTAAGCAGGTTACGCAGATCATGGCCACACCGTTATTTCAGAATGTTTTAATCTTAGCTGTAGGTAATCAGCTGGCAGCGGCTCCAAAATCAGCGGGCGGGGGGCGTTATGCGCCTGAGGCAAAAACTGAGAGTCCGGCTTCGCCTTTGATGACTTTCGCGCTTACGCCGCAGGAAGCAAGTTTGATGACATTCGTGCAGGAGCAGAGTAAGATCCGGCTGACTTTGCGTTCTCCGTCGGATTCACAGCTCCAACAGGTTCCTCCCGCGACTTGGGAGACTATATTTCAGTACATTATGCCTAAAGAGGTATCAAAGCCTGAACCGGAGGCAAAAGAGCCGGAACCCGGTCAACAGATCGAGATCTACCGCGGACTCAATAAGGAAAAATTACCTTTATCGAAATAGGAGCTATGATGAATAAATTTTTGCTTGTGTTATTATCTACATTATTTACTTTGGCTCTGCCTTTTACTAATTATGCCGCTAATGATGAAACCGGCGTGATCAGATTGTATATGGGCGAAGTGAAACTTCTTCCGGTAAGCAATCCGACCCGTATCGCCGTGGGTAATCCGGCTGTTGCCGATGTGACAAACGCGGCTAAAAATGAAATTACTATTTCTCCTAAGGCTCCGGGAAAAACAACTTTGGTCGTCTGGGATAATTTCGGAGAACAGGATTACCAAGTGAAAGTTTTTGCCGAAGATATGGCAGCGGTAAAGGCCAGAATCGATAATTTATTAAGCAAGGTTAATCTTCCTGACGTGAAGGCGCAAGCCGAAGAAGATGAGGGTAAAGTAGTTTTGTCGGGAAAGGTCAAGTCAGCCGAAGAAAAAGCAAGATTGGATCTGGTTCTTGGAGGATTAAAAGCGAAAATTATAGATCTGGTACAGGTCAAAGAAGATGAGCGGGCAGTCGAGATCGATGTGCAAGTCCTGGAGCTGGATAAAGACGCGTCCACGCAATTAGGTTTTACCTGGCCTAGCCAGATCAACATAACTGAAATGGGATCTCCAGGAATTCCTGTTACTGGAGCAGTTTCTGTGGTTCAGGGCGCGACTCCGTCGACGTCTTATACAACTACCCCGGGCCAGACCTCATGGGGAAAATTATTCAGGGTTTTGGATCTTAGCCGTGATGCGTTTACATTGACGATCGATGCTTTACAGAGGGACGGGAAAGCCCGTATTCTTTCCCGGCCACGGCTCGCCTGTCAAAGCGGCAAGGAAGCTGAATTGCTGGTGGGTGGAGAAAAACCAACATTCACTACCGATGTTGCTTCTGCCGGCGGAGAAGGCACAGAGGTGGAATATAAAGAATACGGCATAAAGTTGAGGATCAGGCCTACGGTTACTGATGATTTTAGGATTAAGGTTGCGTTGAACGTAGAAATAAGCGAAGTTGGGCAGGCGGAGACCATAGGCACAACCACGTCGGTTACCGCGAAGGCATATCCATTGACCAAGCGTAATATCTCAACCGAAATGTTCCTTAACGACGGACAGACTTTGTCGATAGGCGGTTTAATAAAACAAAAAGAAGAAATATCAAACCGAAGCGTGCCATTTTTGGGAAAGCTGCCGGTACTCGGATTTATTTTTAGAAGTAAAACTACTTCCGCCGGCGGCGGGTATGGCGAAAGGGGCGATACCGAGCTTTTTATCACTTTGACGCCCACGCTTATTAATCCGGCTCCGGTTGAGCCAAAAAAGACTGAGCCTTCAGTTGTCGCCGCGCCTGCTCCGGTAGTGACGCAGGAGGTTGCTTCAACTTATGAATTACCCGAAAATATTAAAAATTACGCCAGCCTTGTTCAAAAGCGAATTATAGAAAATATCAATTATCCGACTTCAGCCAAGGCTGCCGGTTTTCAGGGTACTGTAAAACTGGGATTACGCCTGACATATTTAGGCGAGCTTACCGATGTGTCCGTGAGAAGTTCCTCCGGGTACACGGCTCTTGACGACGACGCGATTGCCACAGCTAAAAAGATCACCTCTTATCCGCCATTCCCTCCGACTGTTACGGAGAAAGACATCTGGGTAGATATTCCTATTACTTATAAGTTAAATTAATCAATGGCTAAAGTAATCACCATATTCAGCACTAAGGGCGGTGTGGGCAAGACCCTTGTCGCCGTTAATCTAGGCGTGAGCCTTGCGCGTGATATGTCCAAAAAAGTCTTGCTGGTTGACTTGGATATCCACGGTGTAGGCGATATGTCGCGCATGCTTGATCTTAGCCCGCAAAAAGCAGCTGTTGACCTTATCCAACATATTAAAAGGCATCCGATTGAAAGTGTCAAAAAACAGGATTATCTGGTGCATAGTCCTTTAGGCGTTGATCTTTTGTGCGGGGCGTTAAAACCACAGCAGGCGCCGCACCTTGATCCGGATAGGATCAAGGATGTTTTTAACCTATACGCGAAGGATTACGATTATATTATTGTTGATACAGGCGAGAGCTTCAGCGATGTATTCGTGGCAACCATAAATGAAGCGAATCTCATGCTTCTTATGGTGACCCCGGATATCCTTTCTATATATTCAACTAAGTGGGCCTTGGATACTCTGCAGTTTCTGCATTTTCCGTTATCCATGATCAAAATAGTGCTTAATCGCGCGGAATCAGCGTCGAGTATAAGCTGGCAGGAAGTTCGGGTTAATCTTCCGGTTGATATCATTGCCCAGATACCTTCAGAAGGTAAGGTTGCCGGATTCGCGGTTAACCGGGGTATACCTATAGTGGTGGATAGCCCCCGGACAAAATTGGCTGTGGCTATTAGGAAATTCGCCCAGCTAGTCACTGAAGACCCGAAATTATACATAGAGCATACTGAAATTGATAAGCTTAAACTTAAAGACGCGATCTTGGAAAAGCCAGCAGATTTTTGGAACAAAGAAGGTTTGACTGAGGCTCTGACCGATACCTCGGCAGCGGATGAGGCTGATGAAATAGTTGTATTAAAGCGCCGTATCCATAACCGACTTATACAGGAACTTAATCTTAAGCGCTTGGATCTGAAAGTTTTTAGCGACGCGAAAAAAGCCCGGGATTTGAAAGATAAAGCGGAGACCATGGTCACTAATTTTCTGGCTGAAGAAGCCGGGAGTTTTATCGCTTCGCAGGATGTGCGCAGGAAGCTGGTTAAGGAAATACTTGATGAAGCTCTTGGCCTCGGCCCGCTGGAAGACCTCTTGGCCGATCCGGAAATAACCGATATCATGGTCAATAATAAAGATGAGATATATGTTGAGCGCCAGGGAAAACTAAGCCTGACCAGTAAGAAATTTATATCTAATGACCAGGTTAAAACAATTATTGAACGTATAATAGCCCCTATCGGCAGGCGTATTGATGAATCTGTGCCGATGGTTGATGCCCGCTTACCTGACGGATCGCGCGTAAACGCGATAATCCAGCCTTTGGCGTTGACCGGGCCGACGATTACCATCAGAAAATTCAGAAAAGAAAGGTTTAAAGTTTCCGAATTGGTCGCGTTTCATACGCTGAACCAGCCAATGGCGGATTTTATTAAAGCCTGCGTTTTAGCCAGAAAGAACATTATAGTTTCCGGAGGTACCGGAAGCGGTAAAACGACTATTTTGAATGTTCTGTCATCTTTTATTCCGGATAATGAACGTATTGTGACCCTTGAGGATGCCGCGGAGTTGCGGCTTAGTCAGGAACACTGGATCCGGCTTGAATCCCGCCCGCCGAATATTGAGGGAAAAGGCGCCATTACCATCAGGGATCTTTTCAGGAATACTTTAAGAATGCGTCCGGACAGGATAATAGTCGGCGAGTGCCGAGGGATAGAAAGCCTGGACATGTTACAGGCAATGAATACCGGCCATGACGGGTCAATGACTACAATACACGCCAATTCAACCCAGGACGTGCTCAGCAGGCTTGATTCAATGATATTGATGGCAGGAGTTGAATTGCCGATAAGGGCTATTCGGGAGATGATCGCTTCAGCGTTGGATATGGTTGTGCATACCGCGCGAATGTCCGACGGGACCAGGAAGATCATTCAGGTAACTGAAGTGGCGGGCATGAAAGACGAGATGCATATAGATTTGAGAGATGTATTTATGTTCAAACAGACCGGCATCGATGCCCAGCACAATGTGTTAGGGCAGTTTACCGCAACCGGGTATGTCCCTACTTTTGTGGATGAGATCAGGCTCAGAGGTATATCTCTTCCTGAAGATATTTTTAAGCAAACCATCTAAATCTTAATGAAAGTAATTAACCAAACCCGTAATTTAACGCTTGCGGATGATGCCTGGCTGGCGGATACATTTTTTTCACGGATCAAGGGGCTGTTAGGAAGGAAAGGTTTATCAAAAGGCCAGGCCCTGATAATAAGATCGTGTAATGCGATCCATACTTTTTTTATGAGTTTTGCGATTGATTGCCTGTTTTTAGACAAAGATAACCGTGTAATAAGATTTATCCCCGCTTTGAAACCATTTCGTTTATCCCCGATAATTTTTGGCGCAGTTACCACGATTGAGTTTGCCGCAGGGGCAGTGAGTGTTGATTCTATTTCTACCGGAGATTTAATAATTTTTTGATCCAGCGGGTAAAGGTGCTGCCTGAAGGCTTGTTGGGATTAAGCGTGTTCGGCGCGTTAGCGGTCAGGTCGCTGAGCTGTTTTGAGTATCCGGATATGTTGAGGTCAAGTTTAAAAGCCTGCTCCATTGCCGCTAAGGCAGGTTGTATTTTATTCTGTTTGATGTAGCTTTGGGCCAATAAACAAAAACCTTTTGCAAATTTTGGGAATTCCGATGTTATTGTCTTGCCTGCGCGTATGGCTTTATCAAATTCTCCTTTGGCCAGATAAAACTCGCCTAAAGCGATAAGGGTCTCAAGATCTTTCGGCGAGTAGATATGCGCCAGCCGCAGCGCTTCGTATGCTTTTAAAAAATTTTTCTCCCGCGTATAAATTTTTCCTCGGATAATGTAAGCGTCTGAGCAACTGGGTAGTATCCTGACCGCTTCCTGTATTTCTTGTAATGATTGATCGTAGAGTTTAAAATAATAAAATATCCATGCCCGGCGCACATAAGGGTTGGGCCATGAGCTATCCAGGCGCAGTTGCTCTGCCGGGGTCCTTTTTGTCTGCCAGTTCCTTAGGTCTATGCGCAACTGCCTGATAAATAGAATGTTCTCAGGCGAGTTCCTGATAAATATAAGCGCGTCCGGACCCAGATAAACCAGGCACCATTGATTGGGGCGCTGATAAAAATAAACCGCCAGATCTTCTATATCCAGCGCTGTTCCGGACAGGAAGACAGTATTGACCTTGTGTTTATCAAAAAGCTCGCTTATATTTATTTCATCGCATTTAAGGATATTTAAGTATTTCCGGTAAAAAGCACCTCCGTAAAGTTCGGTCCTTCCGTCGATAAAAACCTTCCTTTCCGGCCCAAGACGGAAGATTAGATATGACCCCTCATTAAAGAAATTGAATAGATTGCCCGGTAAACCTTGTTTTAATACAAAATCAGCCGCTTCTCCCGGGAAGCGGTAAGTGTTTATTCCCATAAGGGCGCTTTTGTAGCGGCGCTCTTTGGCGATATAATAACGGCTTTTGAGCAGGGTTTCATTCATATTGACCACTGAAAACAAGATCATTCCCGCGACTATAAGGCCTATCAGGTTTTTGCAAGCCGGCTGCGAATCTAAAGGTTCTTTATTATTTTGGCCGATCAATTCAGCGGTCATAAAAAATGCGAAGAAATTAAAATAAATAATGTTTCTGTTTATCCCTAAGGATATGCCTAATAAAATTAGCCAGAAAATCACCCGGCTTAGATTCAGCCGCCTGCGGTTTAAGAACATCACTGTCAGCGATACCGCGATCAATAGGAAATATGGGCACATCGTTGCCAGGTTCAGGCGCCAGGTAGGCAGAAGTTCGCGGATCTGCGTGTAAAAAATCGCGGAATTATTATTAAACATTATCCGGATGGGATAGATCGCGCCGTTGACCGCGTAAGGATTAATTAAACAGGCAGCCAGGGTAAGCAAAAAAACATTTCTGAGGTTATTAAAGGATCTTTTGTCTTTTAACCATATCAGGGATATGCCTAATAATGAGGGGCCGAGAATAAAAAACCCGTGGCAGTTGACCCAAAGCAATTCCACGAAAACTAGTATATAGAGCCATCTCGAGCGGATCAAACGGCTAAGGCCAAAGATGAATATAGAGAAGAATAAGACCGACATGTTTTCCGGGCGGATGTTAAAACGGATGGCTCCGGCCAGGACAGTCAGATATAACAAGCCGGTTAGCAGAATGATTTGCCGCTTATTTTTATAAACGCTTAAGAATAAAAATAAAAAAGCCGCGCAAAGAATAAGCCCCGAAAATATCAACAGGCCATCACTGCCGATATGCTCAAAGATCAATGAATATGTTATCTGTAATAACCATGAGTGGTCGATCCAGGTTTTGCCGGCTAATACCGCTGAGAAAGGATCTGTGTGCGGGATGATACCGTTAGATAGGATAAACTTGCCGGTTTTAAGATGCAGCCAGATATCCGGGTCGGTGAGCTCTTTACACATATTCAGGTAGACAAAAGTAAAAAGCCCTGCCAGAGCCAGTATCGCCAAAATGTATCCGGCCTTATTTATTATCGCAAGTCGGTTTTTCATATCAGATTCATTTTAGCAACTAATGATAAAAAAGCAAGGGGATACTTATCAGTCTGCGTATAACACGCGCTATTCTAAGTTGAAAAACTTTTGTCTCTCTGAGCCCCGAAGGGGCGAAGGATTTGGAAAGGTTGGATTCTTCCTGTCTGCTTGCAGGCGGCGCTTCGCGCCTCAGAAAGACAGAATAGGCAGACTTTAGAATGACGGTATATTCCTTGACTTTCAGAATGGACAATGATAAACTATATTTAAGATTAATAATGTCCAATCTGGAGAAATTATAATGGGTACAACTCACAAATTAAAACCGGAAATAATCGAATCCATTTTAAAACATAAGCAAAAACAACCAGATCTTAGCTGCCGTCAACTTGCGCAGATAACCAGCGAGAAATTCAATTTTAAGATATCAAAATCCAGCGTTAATTCCCTGCTCAAACAGCAGAGCCTGAGTATGCCTATTGGCCGCAGAACAAAGAAGAAAAAAGGCATTATTGAGGCAGCCGGATTAGGGCTGTTTTTCTTAAAGGCAGCTGACGCGCTTTTGGGCGGGAGTATGGCGATCAGCCAGATAATAAGTCAGAATAACAAAAAGACAGTTTTAGAAAATAAGTCATTTATTGATTACATGCTTTATTCTTCAATATTTAAAGATTCTGATAAATACTGGCTTTGTCCGGGGTCCGGGCTTTGGGCTTTGGTTGACCATAAGGTCAAACCCGAGGCATTTTCGTCGTATCTTATTGATTTAAAAGGATTTAAGTCAATTATCCAGGATATTGTCAAAACAATCAAAGACCTAGCGCAAGAAGTTCGTTGCATTAAGCTTATCCTTAAAGATCAGCAGGAGTATTATGTTGACGCGCAGATGCATGCTGTTTGGTCTAAATCACAAACTCCACTAGCTTTTTCTTCGACCCTGAACAATGTCAAGGAAATCATAAAAGATGTATTTATTAATCAAGAACCGTGTGTGTTGTTTATGGCTCCGGGATATGATAAACCTACCCCCGAATTGTTCAGGTTTATGTCCAATCTGGAAGGATCAGGTCAAGCTTTAGATAAAATCGTCTTATTTAATGATAAGCT
>Ga0172381_10001593_pt1 | contig 26315 bp, 26 predicted proteins | sample Leawel6488metaG_FD_119754 | JGI IMG/M metagenome (GOLD analysis project Ga0172381, IMG submission 119754) | Leachate microbial communities from a municipal landfill in Southern Ontario, Canada - Leachate well 64-88 metaG | ecosystem: Engineered > Solid waste > Landfill > Unclassified | place... | reverse complement strand
GTTTCATCCCTCAATTGCTTGATTTGGTCTATTGTTACCATGTTACTTTGAAATTGTTTGTTTTGAACTTATTATAACATCCTTTACTTTTTCTAGTATATAGCCAACTGCCATAATTGCGTCATCGTTGGCTGGAACTGCATAGTCTGCAATGTCTGGGTTTACGTTTGTGTCGCACAATGCAACAATTTTTATGCCTTTTCTTTTTGCCTCTCTTGCGCAAGTAATATCTTTATCAAGTCCAAAAATAACTACTGCGTCGGGCAACTTTTGCATATTTCTTATGCCCTCAAACTTTGTTTTCAAAATTGCAAGCTCTTTATCAAACATCAATCTCTCTTTCTTCGTGTACTTTTCCAATTCGCCTGTTTCTCTTTTCTTTTCCAAATCTTTAAAATAAGTGACTCTTTTTTGAATTGTTTCAAAGTTTGTAAATGTTCCGCCCAGCCATCTTTCGGTTACATAAGAAACTCCGCACTCTTCGGCTGCCAATTGAATTATTCCTTTCAACTGGATTTTTGTACCAACAAAAATAACTGATTTTCCTTCGGCCACTGTTTTAGAAACAAATGCCAAGGCTTTTGAAAGCTCTTTAGCTGTTTTTTCCAAATCAAAAAGATGGACACCGTTCTTGATGCCCGAAACATATGCTTTCATTTTCGGATGCAATTTTGAAACTCTGTGTCCAAAATTAACACCGCTTGCTGCCATCTCGTCTACGCTCAAATTTATATCTCCTTTTGCCATTTATTTTTGAGAAGGATTATACATAGACACACAAGGGCGCAAAAGCGAACTTATCTATCCATGCAAGTCTCGACTATCGAAACTTTCACCTTCTTATTACCCGACAAAATCCGCCATGGGCGGAATTTTGACGGGCCCGTCAAAATGCGCTTTGCGCTTTTGTCGGGTTATTTTTCTCCTTTTTTAGCTCTTGGATTTTTAACTCTTTTAACTGTGGCTGTCTTTTTAGAAGCTCTGTCTTTAAATTTCTGAACTCTTCCCAGTGTGTCCATAACCTTCTCTTGTTTTGTATAAAAAGGATGACACAAGGCGCAAACCTCAGTTTCTATAAACTCCTTAGCCGAACCAACGGTAAATTTATTCCCGCAAGCGCAGTGCACCGAAGCCTTATAATATTTTGGATGTATATCTGCTTTCATTGTATTGATAATTTTTTATATAACACAATAATATCATAATTTCCCCACAAAAGCAATACCCCATATAAAAAAACGGCGAGCAGATAGATTGACGCCGATACAATCGGCACGGGGTATGCTTATAAAGCTCTCCCTCTATTACAATCTTCTGCTCGCCCCACCTATCATGGAAAGTCTCTGCTTCGAAGGCGGCTCTGTGCCACGCTGTAGAATTCAAGCGCTGCCTCTACCGTCTCTCTTGCGGTTTTGTGGCCACACAGCCGCATAATACTCTCGATATCCTCGAGCGACTCGCCGGTAAAGGTTACGCAAACCTTGGCTTTCTTCGAGCCTGGCAAAACGTTAACGCGCCCATTGCTGGTCTGCTGGCGCAACTTGCGAACCTGCTCAACGTGTCCTTTCGGAGCGGTCTTGCAAGCCCCAATAGCAGACCTAGTAATTCTCTTTGCCATCGCATCCTCCTTCAGTTCATGCTTGGGATGGTTCTCAAAACAAAAAGTTCGTGCCGAAGGGTTACACGCCCTTGGCAGATCTCAATCCACTTTGCTCGCTTGGCGCCGGGAGGCTTAAGCTTCCTTTGCAAAACAACCCGGCTGCCAATTGCCAGGCCGCGCATAAAGCCAACCAGCCTTTTTGCGGCGTTCCCGTTGCACAACGAAAGAAAATCCTTTTTCAACACTCTAACCTTATATGACAATCCGTCGATTATCCTGTATGTTTTGAATCTTTCCTCCATTGCCTTGCCTCCCTGTGTTCCTATGTCAAACAGCTGATTAATTCAAATTATCACCTTCCCTTTCCAAAATCAATATTTTGTTGCAAAAAAAATGGCGGCTGCTCAATCGCAACCGCCCTACAGCTAACTCCCTTCGCCCAACCGAACTTCTTACATGTTGACAACGTAGTAGGGCTTTCCTCCTGGAAGCGCCGGCCACAGCTCGGGAGGAACCTGGCACTCCACCATGCCGATGGCAATGCCAAGCTGGAAGAGTTGTTCCATATTGGTATGAAAACCCGTCCACTGGTTGCCATACTTGTCGTTGCAGGCCTCCAGAAATGAATGCCCTCCGCCAGCCGATCTCTTGAAGGCAGTAGGAAGTTCACCGAGCATTGCCACGATTTCTTCCCTATGGCTGTTCAACCGCCCGGGGTGGAACCAAACGTCAAACGCGATGCCCGGCCCCAACACGCAACTGCTGGTGTCCTCGCCGTTGTTGAAAAGGCAGTCAAGGAATATCGCTTCCACCCGCTCATGACTCAAAGCGCCCATACCCTTCTCCTTTCATTTGCCTCATTCGAGGCAAAAAACCAACCAGGAGTTCCAAACTTGTACGATTATATTAATATCACTGTCTATACTGTATGTCAAGCAACCGACAAAACCCCAGATGTCATTTCCAAAAGCAATGATTTGTGCTATACTTTTTAAATATGGAACCAGATTTCTCAAAATTTACGGCGGAGGATTGGAAAAACTATAAGCCGGAGGTGCCGGAGGATGAAGAGAAGACTGAAAAGCAGGCGGTGATTCTTGAGATACGCGCGGGGCAAGGGGGCGACGAAGCAGGGCTGTTTGCGCGCGATTTATATAGAATGTACTCTCGATACGGCCAAACAAAAGGCTGGAAAGAAAGAATTTTGGAGTCAAGCAACTCAACAGTGGGCGGATATAAAGAAGTTATTTTTGAGTTGTCGGGAAATGGAGCTTTTGACGAATTGCAAAACGAAGGCGGAGTGCACCGAGTGCAAAGAATTCCAAAAACAGAAAAACAAGGCCGAGTTCATACTTCTACCGCCACAGTTGCAATTTTACTAAAACCAAAAAAGACAGAAATAAACATCAACCCAAGCGACCTTAAAATAGATACCTATAAATCGTCGGGGGCTGGAGGCCAATATGTCAATAAAACAGAATCTGCCATACGTATTACTCATGCTCCATCAGGATTGGTTGTCACATGCAGCTCTGAAAGAAATCAAATGCAAAACAAAGAAACCGCAATGAGTCTTTTAGCCGCAAGACTTTTGCAAAGGCAAGAAGAGTCAGATTTATCCAGTTTGTCAACCGAACGACGCGACCAGATTGGCTGGGCCAAACGCTCCGAAAAAATGCGCACCTACAACTTCCCCCAAGACCGCATCACCGACCACCGCATAGAAAAATCCTGGCACGACATAGAATCAATCATGGACGGAAAATTAGACGGAATAATCAAAGCATTCAAAAAAACCGCCGAGTAAGGCGGTTTTTTATTGTAAAAAAAGAGGGCGCACTTCGCAATCGACGGCGGTTGGTAATCAGTGACGTGATTACCTTGGTCGATTCAACGAAATGCGCCCTTGGCGCTGGGTAATGGGTAAGCTTGTGCTTCTCAGTTAAGACCCGCGGAGTCCCAACCAATTCTCAAGGTACCGGTCGCCCAACTGCCATGATTGGCGACAAATGAGCTCAAGCTCGGGCCTGGTCACCGGGAATCAGGCCGAAACCGCGAAGCGGTCGCTATTGCTCGTCGCCATTTTGGCGGGTTCAATGCATGCGGACCATCGCAATTAACCCGCCGAAGAACTATGTTTAGAAGTTATCATAATCTAACGACAATGTCAAATCATTTAGCTATTCTTTGCGTTAAACAAAAAATCCGCCTCTCGGCGGATTTTTTCTTGCTTTATTAGAAGATTAAGTTTTGGCAGCTGGTGGACATTGTGCCAGAGTCTATGAAGGTTTGAATGCAGGCTGCGCGGGACATAACGCTTCGGGCGTAGGCAGACGAACCTCCGTAATAGCGCGAGGCGGCGTTGCTTTCTTTGGCAGATGTTTGAGCTTTTGCTCCCAAATCTGCCAAATACATACCCGAGGCAGTGAATGAATCTGTTATAGCCCACGGATCAGCTGTTCTGCCAAGCAATGTTTTTAGCCTGTTAGCAAACAAATTCCACGTAGAGGCAATAAATTGCGCAGGGCCCATTGCTCCGCCCCAGCCGGTTGGCACTCCGCCAACATAAGCAGGAATCCAGCAGGAAACAGGCGTGCTATAAGGATCCCTCCCTAGCGCGGTTACAATTTGCACAAATGGCGGAACATCTCTTGTCGGCTTCATAACCCTTTGGATGGCAGCACCCGAAGATATTTTTTTGCCTGCGCCAGTACTTGTATCTGTTAAATAACACTGCCCCACATTTTTGCCAATTGCCGATTCCTGACTGATAATTGCTAACAAAAACGCTGGTCTTATACCCACCATTGCGGCAGCGCTTTTGGCCGCCTCTAAAGCCTCTCCAAATGTCGGCACCTTAGAAACTCCAACCATTTGGAAAAGCATTGCTTTTATTTTGCTGGCCTTTTGCTCGGCTTCTGTTTTTTCCTTCAACTGTTGCTGATATTGCGCTTCTGTTAATTTTAGATACTTGTTTTGCTCTTTTTGGTTCTGCTCGTTTTGCTGTTTCTGCAGTGTCTGCAAGGCTATGGTTTTTTGCAATTGGTCTACATTGTCGCTCATTTTTGTCTGCTGACCGGTAAGATATGATTTCAAATTTCTGGTGCTATCCAGAAGGTCGTTCACTCTAGAGTTAAGGCTATCCAAATACGCTAAATTGCTAAAAAAATCAGAAAGATTTCCTTCGAGTAAAATAACAAAAGATGGCTTTTGGTCTTCTTCGTAAACTGCCCGCAAAATTGTTGAAACCTGATTTTGTGAGTCTTCAATCTGCGTGGTAGTTTTATTTATAGAATCCTGCGTATCAGATATCTGAATATTTAAATCCTTCACCATAATTTTGCCTTGGTTTATTTCGGCCTGCAAGCCCGATATCTTATTTTTCAACTTTGAAATTGCACTTTGAAGCGTGTTTTTTTGCGCTGAAGTTTTTGTAATGTCTTGCGCCAGCTTGGCAGATTGCTGGTCATAAAAATCAGCGCATTTTTGCAATAAAACTTTGCAGTCTGCAGCAGTTGCATTAGGGCATCCGGTAGCTGAGTCTGTAATTGTTGCGCACTGCGTCTCCAAATCTTCCGCCTTCGCATAAAGCTTCGGCGCGACAAAGCCCACCAGCACGAAACAAATCAATGAAATTAGCAGATATTTTTTCATCTTTATCATATTTTATTATTGCCTTTTTTTCACAAAAAAACAACCCCGTTTTCCACAGGGTTGTTTTAATTTTTTATTTCTTTTCTTCTGGTGTTTCCTCAACAACGTCGGCAGTTTTCTTTTCTTTTTCAACCTTCTCAACTTCGTCAACTTTTTCTTCAAGCTCTTTTGCCAACTCTTCTTCAACTTTTTGAGGCTCGGCAACAGAAACAACAATTTCTTCAGGTTTTGCCATGACTTTTACATCTTTTGGCAAAATCAAATCTTTTATCAAAATGTGGTCTGCAAAAGTTTTGAGCCCTTCAATAGAAACCTTAATTTCGTGCGGAAGATTTTTAGCCAAAGCTTTTACCTCAACCTCTGAAATGTTTTTAACCAAAGTTCCTCCCAAGTCTTTTACCGCCAAAGATATTCCCTCTATAACCAATGGAACTTTAACCTGCACTTCTTCTGTCAAGGATGTCTGAAAGAAATCAATGTGTATATATAAATCTGTAACCGGGTTTTTTTGTATTTCGTGAATCAAAACTGCTTTTTTCTCTTTCTCGCCTTCTACGTCAAGCTCAATCAACGAGCTTTCTCCGGCTTCTCTTAAAACCTTTTGAAAATCTTTATAATCCAAATCAAGTGAAATGTTTTTCACCTTGTGCCCATAAACAACTGCAGGGATTCTACCAGCATCTTTCAATGCGCTTGTTTTCTTTCCTGTCTCTTTTCTAACTTTTGCTTTTAATGAAATCATAACTTTTTATTACTATTTTTCGATGTGAATACACTGTGCGGGGCATGCTTCTGCAGCTGACTCGGCGCACTCTATTTTCTCTATTTCTAATTCTTCTACGTCCTGCTTAACTGCATCTTTAATGTGAGACTTGCCGTCTTCTGCCATTTCAAAATATTTTGGGCATAATGCTGCGCAAGATCCGCATCCAATGCATTTTTCTCTTTCTATTTTAATCTTTGCCATGTTGTTTGTTTGTAATGTTTATATATTAGTATATTTCTCTTAAAATGTAAATACCCTATGCTTTATTTGCGCTTCCGAATAGTTCTATTTTTCTGGCAACGACATTCTCAACCGATTTCATTGCATCAGGCAGATACTTGTAAGGAACAATAACCTCCTTGTCATTGTCCAAGGCTCTTCGCAAATTTCCGGAGAATGCCAGCCGTAATTCCGTATTTATGTTAATTTTTACAATGCCCATTTCTATTGCCTTTTTTATATCGTCCTCCGGCGTGCCAGACCCTCCGTGTAGCACTAAAAACGCACCGTTGGCTTTTTCCCTTATGGCTTTCAAAACATCCAGCCTCAAATTCGGGTCAATGCCGGAGATTTCTATGCCATGAAAATTACCCATGCTAATTGCCAGCAAGTTAGCCCTGGTTTCGTTCAAATATTTTTCAGCCTCTTCTGGTTTTGTTAAATCTTCTTCCTTAATCTCAAATTTTTCTGAATAAAGTTTTGAGGAATCTGTTCCTATTTTACCCACCTCGCCTTCCACCAGCACGCCTTTCCACCTGGCGTTTTTCATAGCTTCTTTTGTTATCTTTATATTTTCTTCCAACGGCAGTTTTGACCCGTCAAAATGCACCATATCATACCCAGCATCAATCGCCTGCTTTAAATACTCAAAACTTTTCCCATGGTCCAAATTCAAGAAAATCGGCAACCCAGTTTTCTTTCTTAAAACATCTCTCAAAGCCACCGCCTCTTCCAGCCCAAAAAACTTCGCTTCACCTTCCGAAGTAGCCAAAATTATCGGTGACTTTAATTCCGCTGATTTATTCACAATTGCCTTCATCTGCGAAAAATCCGAAAAATTAAAATGCGGAATCGCAAACTTTTCTACTTTCGCCTTTGCAAAATAATACCTTAAATTTTTCATATTTACTTTGGCAAACATAAATTGTTTTCTGTGCAGAGTTGTTTTGCGACCTGCACTCTTTGGTATTGGGACTTTTTTTCCAGTAGGCCTGTTTTTGCGCCAATTTGCGATAGGTTGGCTTCAGAATTTGCCATGCCAAGCTGAATTGCGCTTTCTATACTGCCCTTATACCTCATAAAACCAGTCAAAAATCCAGAGGCAAAAGCGTCACCGGCGCCGGTTGTGTCAACAATTTTTCTATCTGCGTTTGGAAGGGCTGAATATAAATATTTACCGTCAGAAACAACTACACCTTCTCCACCCTTGGTCATAACGGCAATACCGTGGCAAATTTCGTCTATCTTTTTGAAAATTTCATTTTCCTGCTCAAAAGAAATTTTTGTTAAAAATGATGCTTCCTCCTGATTCAAAAATAAGATATCCGCCTTAGACAAAATTCTTTTTAATTGATCTTGAGGCAGAGACAATTGTTGCATAGAAGGATTCACGGCAACTTTTATTTTGTTTTCGTGCGCAAAATCAACAATTTTTTCAAAAAGATTGACCTCGCCTCCGCCCGGGCTACCCTTTGGGTCGTCCGGCGTGGCGAAAGGCGCCAAATAAAACCATCTCGCTTTTTTTATTTTTGGCCACAAAATATCTTTTTCACCCAGCATATCAGACGCCCCTCTATACACCAAAATAGTTCTGTCCTCTCCTGTGCTGGAAATAATAATTGACTGATTTGTGTGCTTTTCTTTCTTTTTAACCAAAAATTTGGTATCAACCCTTAAGTGCTTTAGCTCTCTTATAAGTTCAAGCCCCGCAATATCAACTCCAATTGCCCCGCAAAAAGCGGTTTTAAACCCTTGCTTTGCAAAAGTGGCCGCAGTGTTTGTCCCGCCTCCGCCGGAAGTAAAAATGATATCATCAACATCAATCTTAGACCCCAAATTCAAACAAATCCCCTCGCCCGAAACAAAATCCTTCTCACCCTTTAAAATTTTAAACGCCTTGGACTTCAAATGAATATCCTGCGCCGCTGACCCAAAAGTAATTATATCGTACATTTTATTAAACATTAATTTTAGTTTTTTTTCTATTTTTTGCATTATTAAACGACGCGCGGGATGGCGTAAAAAGTAGCGCTTCCTTTTCCAAGTCCTTGTCGTCTTCTAATTTTTCTATAACTGCGTCCAGCAAGTCTGGCAGGATTCTATTGGCCGGACTAAAATTTTTAATCGCATTCAGCGGTGATAAACTTTCCACGGCGTCTTTTTCAGATTTTTTAATTCGTTTCAATCTTTTCTTGCGATTTTCAATTAACCTTTTTACAATAATTTTATATCCGCTGTCATCTTGATTTAAAGACTTCTGAACGCGAGATATTTTATCACATCCGGTTTTAAGCATTCGATTAATTTGTCTATAATTATAATCTCCCGCCAGTAAAACGGCAATTTCTATCCTTCGCATAAATGTTGCAATTTCATCGGCAGTCAACAGACTTTTTATGAATAAACGAACCTCCTCTCTATTCTTCAATGAATCTATTATATCATAAAATTCTCCAATCATTTGAATCCTATTTTGCTTTGGCAAACTGTTTAAATGAAAAGTAACCATATTTCCTTGCTACTATGCATAGGTGCATAGTAGTGCTAATACATTTCTTTTAAATTGACTATATCTGGGTGCTGACTCAAAATTGTTATCGCATCACTAAGAGTCTTGTTGGGGTGAATGGCTAGTATTTTTCCCTCGCCGTCGGTTAAAACTACAAGCGATTTTTTGCCGCTCAATACTTCTTCTGGGTTAAGCCCAAACAATTCCATCATTTTTGTGTCATCATTATCGTTTGCCAAAAACCATCCTCCGATTTCATCTATTTCTGCAAACAGAAAATCGTGTGGTGGATCTGGCTCCGGATATCTACACCCTCCCAGAAAACAAACATATCCATTCCTCGACTCTATTTGTTCCTTACTCGGTTTCTTCAACTCATCAATTCCTAAAATTATATTTTTCTTTTTTTGTATGCTATACAAATAGAACTTTTTTCCATTTGGTATATTGTTTTCTGTGTTTCTTGCTTTGTCGCTAAATAAATATGAAATATCATCTCCTTGTCTTAACGGAGCATATTCTCCAATTTTCAAGCCTAGAAACTCATTAACACCACTTAAAGAACCGAAATCCGCTAGATTAGAATGGTTTTTTTCGAGGATTGAAAGAACGTCTTTGTAATCTTTATTTAAATAAATTCCAACGATTTTACCATTCTTGTCGCCAACAATAACAACTGATTTAATATTTTTATTTTCCGGAAGATTTAAGCCAAAAGCACCCTCAACCACGGCGGGTTGGTTTATATTTTCAACCTCAATCCATCCACCCATTGTTTGAACAATAGATCCAGCAAGCCCACAACTCTCATTTGAACACCAAAAATCTCGTTGCGCTACATCAACATAAAATTTTCGGTTGTTTGGTATATTCAAAATTGGCCCAAATGTTGATCCGCCCGGCCCCGACGGCATACTGCCTCCAATCCTAATAGGCTCTGAATAGAAATCACGATCCCTATTTATTTTTCTAACGCTTCCCTTTGGTAAAGGCTTATAGTTTAGTAAAATAATAACAGCTGCGATGATTATAGCAATTAATATAAAAACTACTAAAAATAATTTCCAGTATTTTTTAAAATAAAAAAACAATTGCATATTTAATCGATTACTTCCACTATTCCCACGCTCATAAAATCTCCCTTACGTGATTTTAATAATGTTTCGCAAAGCTTATCCCATATATCCAACTCAATAATGGTCATACAACCAAGTGATCTTGTGCCTGTATGCAAAAAACGTTCACCTGCATGACCTACAAGAAACCATACTTTCGCAAGTTTTGCCTTACGCAAATAATCTGGCGATACTCGATGCGGAGAGCTAGGAATTTCAATGTCATATATTCCTTTTTTCCAAGGCGTATTCGGATGGTCAGTTGCTTTATATTCCTTTCCATTAAATGTAAAAATTTTTTGTGATATGGAATATTTAGCGATAGCAACTGGTTCATACTTTACGATAGGTATAAAATACGAAGAACCATTAGGCAAAAGTTTAGCGGTAGCTTTTTCACCCCTATATGCGCCTTCTAATATCACAAGGCGCTCTCTCCCCCTAACAATGCCTTCTGGCTTTATTTGAAGGAAAGACGGCAAGCTTACGGTTTTATTGTTTTTTTCCAATACAACCTGAAACCAACCGTCCCCAGTCATTGGCACACACATTAACGCATCGAATACTTTCGCCTCTAAGGTTATTTCAAAAATAGCGGTTTTATTACCCCAAATTTTTCCAAAAATTGAACGAGTTTCTTTTATTATTATTTTGCGAGAAAATTGCTGAGGTTGAATCTCCGTTGCGTCAACCTTTATTTCTAGATCTACCTTACCAATGTCATTAAAAAGCAAGTCCTTCTCAATAATAACAATTTGGACGTTAAATTTTAACGATTTTTGATCTGTTTCAAATCTACCCACTTCGCGATTAATTTCTGCGGTTGTGTTAACTTTGATTCTCTTGTCAACACGTAAAAATTTGCCTATCGCATTAATTTCAACACGAATATCATCACCGACCGAATCGCCGGTATATTTAACGTTTAAAAATTTTAACTGTGTAGATTTGAGCATAAGCGCTTGTTCCTATGCATAGGTGCATAGGAGTGGTAAATAAAATTTATTATTCTTATTTTTGATTTAGTTTTTTTTCGGTTTCGGCGATGGCGATTTTGGTTTTTATTACGGAGTCGGGGTTTAGAGAAATTGACTCTATGCCAAGCTCAACCAAAAATTGGGCGAAGTCCGGGAAATCGCTCGGGCCTTGGCCACAAATGCCTATGTATTTATTGTTATTCTGGCATACTTTTATGGCTTCTTCAATAAGCTCTTTGACTGCTTCGTTTTTCTCGTTGCCTATACTCGATAATCCCGAGTTATCTCTGTCTAGCCCCAAAGTTAATTGGGTAAGGTCGTTTGAACCAATAGAGAATCCGTCAAAAATTTCCAAAAACTTTTCGGCAAGAATTACATTGGCCGGAATTTCGCACATAACATAAATTTTTCCCTTGATGCCGTTTTCCCTAATAATTTGCACAACTTTTTTTCCCTCGTCCAAAGTTCTGCAAAAAGGAACCATTGGTATTACGTTATCCAAACCAAATTCTCCGCGTACTTTGTCCATAGCCTTGCACTCTAAGATGAACGCTTCTTTAAATTTTGGATCATAGTACCTTGAGGCTCCGCGAAAACCAATCATTGGGTTTTCTTCTTCTGCCTCATACGCCTCCCCGCCAACTAAAGACCTATATTCGTTGGTTTTAAAATCTTAAAAGCGCACAATAACCGGCTTTGGATAAAAAGCAGCTCCAATTGTTCCAATTCCCTCGGCTAATTTATCAACATAAAACTGCACTTTGTCTGTATAGCCCAAAGTAAGCGCATCAATTTTCTTTTTTAACGCTGGTTTTAATTTTTTATAATCTATCAAAGCGTTTGGGTGGACTTTTATAGAGTTTATAATAATAAACTCTTCTCTGGCCAGCCCCACTCCGTCATTTGGAATAAAACTCAAGTTAAAAGCATTTGACGGCTCGCCCACGTTCATCAAAATTTTCGTTTTTGTTTTGCCAATATTTGAAATGTCTGTTTTCTTAATTTCAAAAGGAATTATTCCTTCATAAACCCAGCCGTCTTCTCCTTGTGAGCAATCAATTGTAACTTCTTGCCCCGATTTTATAACTTTTGTACCATTATCAGAGCCCACAATTACCGGCACTCCCAGTTCTCTGCCCACAATTGCAGCATGGCAAGTTCTTCCTCCAGAGTCAGTAACAATTGCCGCAGCCAATTTCATTGCCGGCACCCAGTCTGGGTCTGTTGCTTTTGTTACCAGCACTTCGCCTTTTTTAAACTTTCCAATGTCTTTTACGCTCAAAATTTTATTTGCTTTGCCCGAACCAATCTTGCTTCCCACGCTCATTCCCTTTGCCAAAACTTTAGTAGACTTGGAATTTAAAACGTAGTTTTCCAAAACCTTCAAATTTTTTCTGCTTTGCACGGTCTCGGGTCTGGCCTGCACAATGTATAACTTTCCATCTCGGCCATCTTTCGCCCATTCCATGTCCATTGATTTTTTGTAATGGTCTTCTACAATCATTGACCACTTCGCCAAACTCAAGATTTCTTCGTTATTTAAAACAAAACTCTCTCTTTCTTTTTTTGTTGTTGCAATATTTTTTGTAGGCAACTTAGGATTTGCGGTATAAATCATTTTTATAACTTTTGACCCAATCTTTTTTTCAATTACTGGCTTAAAACCTTTTTTCAAGGTTGTTTCAAAAACATAATACTGGTCGGGCTCAACTGCGCCTTGCACAACGTTTTCGCCCAAGCCATAACTGGCGTTTATCAAAACAACGTCTCCAAACCCAGATTCAGTATCGCAAGAAAACATAACTCCCGAAGCCCCCAAATCGCTTCTCACCATTTTTTGCACTCCGGCTGACAAACCAACTTTTGTGTGTGAAAAACCCATTTCCTGCCTATAAACAATGGCTCTGTCTGTAAAAAGCGAAGCAAAACATTTCTTCACAGCCAATAAAACATTTTCGTCTCCTGCAATATTTAAATAAGTTTCCTGCTGGCCGGCAAAACTAGCCCCCGGCAAATCTTCTGCCGTAGCCGAAGAACGCACCGCAACATCTGTGTTTGGCAAGCCATACCTCTCGGAAAGCTTTTTATAAGCAGTTATAATGTCAGTTTCAAGTTCTTCTGGCAATTGGGAATTTAAAATCAATCCTCTAACTTCTTTTGCCTTTTCTGCGAGTTTTTTCAAATCGTGAATATCCAAATCTTTCAAAACTTCTACAATCTGTTTATCGAGCCCGGTAGACGACAAAAAATAAAAATAAGCCTCGGCAGTTGTGGCAAATCCAAAAGGAATGTTGACTCCCTTTTGTACCAGCGCCTTTGTCATCTCCCCCAGCGAAGCATTCTTCCCCCCCACCGAAGGCACGTCGTTTATACCAATCTCATCAAACCAAAGTATGTTTTTCATCTAAAAAAATTATTTAATAATTTTTTGCGCTATTGCTAATTCTTCGTCTGTTTCGATTGCTAAAACTTTTGTCCCGCCTCCTCGGCGGGCAGGCTTCTTTAGAATGTCCAAACCCTTACAAACTGCGTTTCTGGTTTTGGGGTTTCCAGAGCCAATAGAACCGGTAAACACCAAAACATCGCATCCGCCCAAAATTGCAAAATATCCTCCTATATATTTTTGAATTGAATAAACAAAAACATCAAAAGCCAATTTTGCGTTTTCATCTTTCTGTTTAATCTTTTCAAAAAGGCCCAGCATTGTCCCCTCGCCCGAAATTCCCTTTATGCCTGAATCTTTATTTAAAATTTTGTCGGCGCCCTCAACTCCAAAACTTTTGACCAGTTCAAAAACAATTCCCGCATCAATATTCCCAGACCTTGTCATCATTACCAAGCCTTCCAGTGGCGTAAAACCCATAGAAGTATCAACCGCTTTTCCGTTTTTAATTGCAGTAACGCTCGCTCCTCCGCCCAAGTGACAAGTAATAATTTTCAATTTGTTAAATGGCTTCTTTACTATTTCTGCTGCTTTTCTGGCAACATACTCGTGCGAAGTGCCCTGAAAACCATACCTTTTAAAACCAAATTCTTTTGCAATGTTTTCTGGCAAAGCATAAGTGCTGGCCTTTTCCGACAAATTAGCGAAAAATTCTGTATCAAAAACAGCAACTTGCACGGCTTTCGTAAAAAACTTCTGGCAAGCTCTTATTCCTAAAAGGTTATAAGGATTATGCAACGGAGCCAAGTGGTTTACCTTTTCCAATTCAGCCAAATTTTCTGCTGTTATTTCCAACGGTTTTGTAAAAATCCCTCCGCCATGCACTACCCTGTGCCCCACCAATAAAATCTCTTCGTTAACTTTGCAAAGCTCTTCTTCTAATATTTTTTCCCAGCCTGCAGAATTCAAAACATCGCGCTTGCCTTGCTTCACAAGCTTTAATTTTTTATCAAAAACCTTCCACTTAATTGACTGCGACCCGCAATTTAAAACTAAAATCATCGAATATATTTTAAATTTTTATTAGTGTCATTCCCGCGAAGGCGGGAATCCAGAGTATGTGGAATAAACCTGGATTCCCAATCAGGTTGGGAATGACAAATACTACAAAATTACGCCTTCACCAACTTTATTTATACCGGCGGCGTTGCCCTCGTCTGTGTCTATTTGCATAGACAGCTTATAATCATCTGCAACGCGCACAACAACATTTTCAAAAATAACCGGCCTTTGGCTATTAATTTTTACAGAAACATTTTCACCCGCTTTCAGCCCCAATTTTTTGGCTTCACTTGTCGCACAATGAATATGGCGTCGAGCAACAATAAGCCCCTCGCTCAACTCAACTTGCCCCGCAGGCCCAATCAAAATAACTCCCGCAGACCCGCTCAAATCTCCAGACACTTTAATGGCAGGCATAACGCCCGAACCAACTGCGTCGGTCAAAGATACCTCAACCTGCGTTTTCTCGCGCGACGGCCCCACAATTCTAACTTTATCAAACTTTTTTCCGCCAGCTGGCGGACCAACCTGAATATCAACTGTTTCCTCTGCCGCAAAGTCGCTTGGCTGTGAAAGCTGTTTTAATTTCTTCAACTCATATCCCACTCCAAACAACTTTTCTAGGTCCTGTTGAGACAAATGGCAGTGCCTAGCCGAAACTTCCACGGGCAACTTAATATTTTTCTTATTACCAAATATAAATTTCATATTTACTCATTATATCACCTTTTAAAACCACAAAAAAGTACCTTCTGATAACCAGCCCATTTTCCTCCCAAAACACTTGACAAGGATTGTAATATATGCTATACTTAAATATCGTAAGATAAGCTCATTGAAATTAGCTGATTTACACTTCCCTTCGCTAGTGCGTTGGGACAGCAGTTTAAATGAGCTTTAGAATGAAAGGGATACCATGTCAGCTACAATGTGGAAGAAGATTGGATTGGCCGCAGCTCAAGTAGTAGCCTTTGTGCTTCTTCTGGCCGTCATCTTCTACGTCGGCAGGAAAACCGCGACAACGACGGAGGCTGTTGCGACGACTTCGGCGCCCGCCAAGCCGGAAAAGATCAGTGCGACCGCGCCCGCCGAGACCGGCTCCGCCAGGACCGAATCGTCGGCCACGAGTGAAAGCGTGACGGCAACCGCCACGCCGGGTCATATCCAGAGTATGAGGGCTCTGGACTCAATTGTGGAGTCCGGGAAGTCCGGAAACAGCGGAGAGCTTGCTCTCCAAGCCACCGATGAATTCGGGGGGCGGAAGGTTAAGACGGCTATCGACGTTCGTGTCGGGGCCGCAGCCACTCAGCACGCCAAGGATGTCGGGCAGATGAACAGAGAGGTTTTCCTCTCGAAATTGCCGGCCGACCGAGCCGAACTCCTCGTTGGAGTCAATGGCTTGTCCCAGGCTAGGACGGAGCGTGATCGGGCAATTGAGAAGCTCTCCCGTTTGGAAGAGCAAATCAAAACCGCCCAAACCACGGCCAGTGCCAAGGAAAGGGCGGAGCTAATTAGGACTCGCAACGCGGCGGCCAATGAGTTGGCCACACTGAAGGCTAAACCGCCCAAGGTGATGACGGTCGTGAAGACCGTCGACCGGCCAGTACCAGTAGCGGTCGTGAGGACCGTTGATCGACCCGTTGATCGGGTGGTCTACCGAGACCGGGTAGTCTACAAGAAGTACGACTGCCGAACCGGGAGTTACTATGACTCCCCCACGCCGTAGGCTCGTTTCCGAAGAAGGAAACGGCAAATCTTAAGCGCTCTGATTGTTCAGCAATGGACGAGAAGAGCGCTTTTTCTTTTACAAAAAAACAGCACCAGTTTAATGGCGCTGTTCTTTTTTTTACAAAGTTATAATTTCTTTCCTACAAATTCAGCAAATTCGGCTAAGCGCTTTGAATATCCCCATTCGTTGTCGTACCAGCCTAGGACTTTTATCATGTTGTCGTTTACCATAGTTTTTTCAGAGTCTACTATGGCTGAATATGTATCGCCTTTAAAATCCATAGAAACTAGTGGGTCGTCTTCTACTCGTAGAATTCCTTTGAAGTTTTTTTCTTTTTCGGCTTTTTTGAAGGCTTGGTTTACTTCGTCTTTTGTTGTGCTTTTTTTAACTTCAACAATTAAATCTAAAACAGAAACTGTTGGAGTTGGTACGCGAATTGAAATGCCATCTAATTTGCCGTTTAATTCGGGAATCATTTTGCCAATGGCTTTGGCTGCCCCAGTGCTTGTAGGAATCATATTTAAGCCAGCGGCTCGAGCTCTTCGCAAATCTTTGTGAGGCAGGTCCAAAATTCTCTGGTCGTTTGTGTAGCTGTGAACTGTGGTCATAAAACCTTTTACAATTCCAAACTCGTCATTCAAGACTTTGGCAATTGGAGCCAAGCAATTTGTTGTGCAAGAGCCCATGTCCATTATATCAACTTTTTTAGAATCGTATTCCTCTGCGTTGACGCCCAAAACAAATCCCGGCAAATCTTTGCAAGGAGCAGACACAATAACTTTTTTAGCTCCGGCGGTAATATGCTTTCGGGCGCCAGCGTCGTCTGTAAAAAAGCCCGTGCATTCTAAAACTATATCAACGCCCAAATCTTTCCAAGGCAATTTTTCAGGGTCTTTTTCAGCCAAAGCCAAATATTCTTTATTGCCAACTTTGATAGACTTTTCTGTAGCGGTTATTTCTTTTCCATATTGCCCATAAGTAGAATCGTATTTCAAAAGATGGGCAAGGGTTTTATTGTCGGTCAAATCATTTATCGCAACAATCTCTAAATCAGAGTGATTAGTTTCTATGTGCTTGAAAACTTGTCGGCCTATCCTTCCAAAACCGTTAATCGCAATTTTTGTTGCCATATTATGCTTGGTTAATTTTTAATAACCTGTCTATTTTTTCTTTGTCAAAGCCAATGATAACTTCTCCATCTATATCAACAACAGGCACGCCCATCTGGCCGGAGTCTTTGATCATTTTTTGAAGCTGTTTTTCGTCTTTTGAAATATCAATGTCTTCAAACTCAACTCCGTTTTTTTTGAAGTATCCTTTGAGGGTTTTGCAATATACGCAAGTAGGTGTGGAATATATTTTTGTCATTTTATTTCAATAATTTGATTATTCACACCCGGCGGTAGAATCGGCACTGCCAGCAGCTGAAGCGTATTCGGCGGAAAACGAGGAAGCCGCAGAGGCTGTGTTTAATTTTGTTGAACAAAATCCTGCTTCGGTGTTAAACCCGCCACACACCATTGACCTAACCCCATCAGCAGATCTTCCTCCATAGTTTGTCTCATCAATTACTGAGCCATTCAAAATTAATGTTGGCGAACCAGTAACGTTGTATTTTGTTGCCAAATCAAAATCTTTTTGCGCATATGCTACGCCTTTGCTTGGCGATGAAATGCAGGCGCTCAATTTGGCCGAGTCTACACCCGTTGATTGTTCACAGCTCTTTTCTGTTCCGGAGGCCTTCATTTGGCAAGCCACATAACTCCAATATTTTGCTGGCTGTTCTTCTCTGATACAAATCTGTCTTAAGTTTTCTTGAGCTTCGGCGTCTCCATGCATTGCTGTTATAGTATTACCAGAAACAGAACCGATGTATCTTGCTTTGATATACTGAGCTAGCGCAGGTTGATTTTTTACAGCTTCAGCCATTGCTCTTTGCATTTGCAATCCATAGGGGCATCGGGCCACTACAAAAGCGTCTAACTCTGGCTTGTCGGTTTTCTGAACTGTTGTTGGCGTAGTGTTTGTTGCACCCGATGTTGCGCCATCTTTTTTAGCGCTCATATCAAATGACTCCGGGAACAAAAATTTACCGTCTTTTGTTGCATAAGAATCAAACTCATTTGTGCCAATTTTGATTTTTACTTTTACAACTCCCGACTCTTCAGAAACGCTTACAAGCGAGGCCGGCGTTTGCGAAAGCCCGTTGTTGTTAATATAATCTATAGTTTTTTTGCCTATTTCGTTGCTCGACATTCCAAAAATGCTTGCCACAGAGAACCCCTTGCTTGAATCGGCGAAAATCAAAGCTCCCGTTATAATGATACCGATTATTGCTATGCTCACAAGAATAGTATTTCTATTCATCTTTTTTAAATTCTTCAAAAAATCTAGCTTTAACATATTTTATTTTCTTAATTAATAATAATTTATTATAGTATATAAAATAATTACTTCAAGAGTGTATAATTTTTTCCGTCAAAGTCATACTTAGAGAGTGCGCCAAACGGAAGCTCTATCTCGGCGATTTTATTATCTGGCACACTTTCTATATATTTTATAATTGCCCGCAGACTGTTATGACTGGCAACCACCAAAACATTTTTCCCATTTTTCAAATCTTTTTCTATAAATTTTTTAAAAAATGGCGTTGTTCTCTTGCAAACATCTTTTAAAGATTCGCCTCCGGGAGGAGCTATATCGTAAGACCTTCTCCACAAATGAACCTTATATGACCCAAATTTTTTAATTGTTTCTTCCTTGTTCAGACCTTGCAGTTTTCCATAATATCTTTCGTTCAAATTTTCAGAAACATAAGTTGGCACATCGTCCTCTGAAATATCAGTATAATTCCCCCACTTTTGCATTTTCCCGCCGTCTAAGTGTATAAAAAACGGATATTTTTTCTCAATCGCTTCAAAAGTCCTGGCAACTGTATCCAAACTTCTAAAAAGCGGCGACGTATAAACAGCATCAATTTTATATTTAAAAATTTCGCCTGCCAAGCCTATCGCCTTTGCAGATTCTTTCTTTGCCAAAGGCCCGTCTGTCCAGCCCGCAAACCTGTCATCCAAATTCCACTGCGATTTTAAATGCCGAGATAAAAATAATTTTGCCATTTTATTTATTATATTTTACAGCCTTCTATATACTTTTTATATGAAGGGTGCGAGCTCTATTCTATTATATCAGAAATTTATTTTTTAATCTCCTGTTCTATTTCAACCACCCTCTCATACTTGGCCATCCTTTCTTCTTTTGCGGGAGAGCCCGATTTTAGCATATCTGCCCCCACCCCGACTGCCAAGTCAGCGATAAAGTCATCTGTTGTTTCCCCCGACCTGTGAGAAACAATAACTTTCCAGTCAAAAGACTTTGTCATATTTATTGCGTCTATGGTTTCAGACACGCTTCCAATTTGATTTAATTTAATTAAAACTGCATTAATAGCCGACTTATTGTGTGCTTCTTTTATTCTTTTGATATTTGTTGTTGTCAGGTCGTCGCCAACAATTGTAACTTTCCCGCCAAATTCTTTTGTAATTTCCTCAAACCCCTGCCAATCATCTTCAGAAAACGGGTCTTCAATAGAAATAATTGGAAATTGTTTTGTTAAATTCTGATAAAACTCCAAAAGTTGCGACCTTGTCATTTCCTGTCCGTCTAAAACATACCTTCCATCTTTGTAAAATTCCGAAGCCGCGCAGTCTAAAGCAAATTTTACATCATTATGCCCCTCAACAGCTCCTCGCAAAAAAATCAAAGCTCTTTCTGCCGAAGAAATTGGCGGAGCAAATCCCCCTTCGTCTCCCAATTCCAAATGATCTTCCCCAAAGCTATTTTTTATTTCTTCTTTTAATTTTAAAAATACTGCATTTCCCACAATCAAATTTTCCTGCATTGTCTTTTTCTGCGGAACAATCATAAACTCTTGAATATCCAAATCATTTTTCGCGTGGGCCCCTCCGTTTAAAATATTAAACATCGGCAAAGGCGCAAACAATTTTTCCTTGTTTCCTGCAATCTCAGCAATGTGCCTATATAGAGGAACTTTCTTTGCTACAGCTCCCGCGCGCGCAACTGCCATAGAAACAGCCAAAATTGCGTTGGCGCCCAACTTTGATTTGTTTTCCGTCCCATCCAATTCAATCATTATCCTATCAATCTCCCTTTGATTTACTACGTCCATCCCCTTGAGTTTTAGTGCAATAATTTCATTTACGTTTTTTATAGCAGTCTGCACCCCCTTCCCATCTTCATCCCTCAACTCCAACGCCTCATTCACCCCCGTCGAAGCCCCCGACGGCACGCAAGCCAAAAACTCCCCCTTGTCCGTCTCAACAGTAGCCTTCACAGTCGGCTTGCCCCTAGAATCTTTTACCTCCTCTGCAAATATATCTTTTATTTTGCTCATTTATTTATTTTCTTTTGTTTTTTTTATCTCGTCGAGCCTTGCGGACGGCAACCATATCAGTGCCACCGTAGATACCTCGCAGTACAGTGTCTTCATGGCAACCTTCGATTATTAGTCTTCCCCTCATATTCCAGGCTCTATCCGAATCAATACCTGCCATACTTCTGGCAATCTCATCAAGAAACTTTCCTTCTTTTAACAAGTCTTCTCTCATTTTCCATGCCTGAGGTGAATCTACGCCCGATAGTCCTTCCAATACTCTGCGCATAACACTATTTTTTTCTCCAGATTCTTCTCCTTTCCCATCTTTTGCAGCTTGAGCAAGTAATAGTTCTCTCATCTTCCATGCTTCCGGAGAATCAATGCCTGCCAAGCTTTTTGCGACGCCCTCTGCGATATAATCTCCTTTTTTTCTTGTCTTAATTAAACGATCTCTCATCTCCCATGCTTTTTTCGAATCGAGCCCAGTCAAACTTGCAACAATACTACTATCTCCAGAGCCTGCTTTTGAAAGATGTTCTCTCATTTTCCATGCTTCCGGAGAATCAATGCCCGCCAAACTATTTATCAAAGCATCGATACCGGCTCTTGATTTCTCTGCCTTGCTGGCCCGCAAAATATTTTCCCTCATATCCCATGCCTGAGGGGAATCCAATCCAACCAAGCTATTCCCAGCTTCATAATAACTACGCCCCTTAAAATATTTATCCCTATAGTCCCAGGCCTTTTTTGAATCTATGCCAGACAAACTTGTTGCGAATTCTATGCCATTATCAAAATTTGACTCCTCTCTCATTTTCCATGCTTCCGGAGAATCTATACCAGTTAATCCTTTTACTATTGGTATCGATACATTATTTTCTTTGCCCTTATTTTTCTTCAAAATCCTTTCTGCATAATCAACTGTCTTTTTTTGAAAATCAATATCTCCCAATTCTTCTCGCATTTCTTCAGGAACTTTTGACCCAACAAACAGGCGCACTTCCCTTATTTTTCTTCCGCCGAAATCTAATTGTTTTTTGGGTTTAAAAGTTGTTTTTCTGGCCGCCCCCAAATCTTTAGTTTCGATCGTTGATGTCTGTATGCCGTTCGCCTCTTTATCGTCTATGGAAAATGTACGGCCTTCTTCAGGAGCGAAAACAAAAATCAAATCTTTGTACGAAGACCCTTTAACCTCAAGAAAACGAATTATTGCATGATGTACATTTGGACCGCCGATACTAACGGGAAGCCGAGAGAATTCTTTGCCCATCTTTTCTAATTCTTCAGGTGTAAATTCTTTAGTTTCCATTTCATCTCCTTTCATTCCAACCTCCTCCATCGCTACCACTTTGACGGTATCTCCGCCTCCAACCTGTAATTCATTTTTTAATCTTTCCTGTAATTCTTTTACTTCGTCTTGTCTGCTTTTTCTAAGCCAATCAGGGACTGTAGATTTTTTTATATTTTCCAATCTTCCTCTGGCCTGCAAAAGCAGGTCGGCCACAGAAGGCTGTTCTTCTTTTATTTCCGGTTTTACTCCCGCCTTAGATGCAACCGCCTCTGCCGAGGCAGATTTTTTCGGTTTACCCTGTCTATCTTCAAATCTTAAAGACGTCTCGAGTTGTCTCCCTCCGAGTCCTTCCTCAAACATATCCATTGGATAATTCATCCTCCCCCCTTCTTTGTTCTCAATGACTATTATTTTCTTTCCTGTGGATGGGTGTGTTGTTACTCCAGAAAATTTCCAATCCTCAATGTATTCAGAACCGTCATCTTTTTTTATTACAATTTTTACAGCCCGACCTCTCTCATATATTTTGCCGGCTGCGGTGAAAGAGTCCTCTTCTTTAGCTTCCGGCTTGGTTTCTTTTTTGGGCTGCTTTTGCCCAGCATCAATATTTGGCTCCACTGCTTCTGGTCTGTCCAGTTCTATAGACTCTAAAATAAGGTCCTCATCCGGATTGTCGTGAGGAAATGAGTCTGGTGACTTTGCCATGTTTTTAAATTTAATTTAATAATTTATTTTTGATTTAGTTTGCGTAAATAGTCGTACGCTGCCAATGAGGCTTTGCAGCCTTCGCCGGCGGCGGTGATTATTTGTTTGTAGGGGCCGGAGTTGTTGTCGCCGGCGGCGTACAAACCCGGGGTCTTTGTGGAAAAAGTTTCGGACTCTACTACAATTTCGTCTCTTTTTGTAAAATCCACCAAACCTTTTGCAAGGGCTGTGGCAGGCTGGCTTCCAATTTCTATAAATACGCCTTGCACTTCCAAAGTTTTTAATTCTTTAGTTTTTTGATCTTCATAAACCAAAGAGCTTACCATTATCTCCCCTTTTATTTCTTTTACAGAGGCGTTTGTAATAATTTCAATTTTTTCTGACTTAGCAACCTCATTTTTGTTTGCTTCGTCGGCTTTTATTTCACTGGCAAACTCCAAAACATAAATTTTTGTTGCGTAATTTGTCATAAACAACGCGGCCTCAAGCCCGGCATTCCCACCGCCTACTATCGCCACAGTTTTGTTTCTAAATATTGGTCCGTCGCAAGTAACGCAGTACCCAACGCCCTTTCCAATAAATTCTTTTTCTCCAATGGCTTCCAACGGCCTTGGATCTGCGCCAGTTGCTATAATAACAGTTTTAGCTTCTATTTTTTCGGCTTTTGAAGTTATTACTGTAAAAATGTCGCCATTTTTTTCAATTTTTCTAATCTGGGTGAATTTTGTTTCAACTGTTTTCTGTTTCTCTAAATGGCCGACAAATTTTTCTATGAGATCAATGCCGGATATATTTTCAAAACCAGTGTAATTACAAATCTCTGTTGCTTTTTTTGCAATCTGCCCGCCAAACTCTTTTGTAATCAAGAGGGTTTTCATTTTTTGCCTGCCAGCATAAATACCAGCTGTAATTCCAGCCGGCCCTCCTCCAATAATTATAAGGTCATATATTTCGCTCATATTTATTTTATTGTTTTTAGATATTGTTTCAGTTCTTCGCCGTATCTTTCGTCTTTTAGCGTTAAGTAGAAAAATGACTTTATCCATTTTAGTTTGTCTCCACATTCCAGCCATTCTCCGTTTAATTCATAACCGTAAATTTGTTTTCCATCGTCAAGCATTTTTGACAAAACTTCGGCTAAAATAATTTCGCCTTTTTTACCCGGCTTTGCTTTCTTTAAATACTCAAAAACTTCCGGCGTCAAAATATGTCTGCCCAAAACCACCAAATCAGACTGAATTTGCGAAGGCTCTGGCTTCTCTATAATTTTTTTAATTTTGTACAGTCCATTAGAAATTTTTTCTACTTGCACCGAGCCGTATGCCGGTATTTTATCTTTTGGCAAGCGCTTTAAACCTATTACAGGAGCCGAACAAGTGTTAAATATCTTTATCAACTGCGAGACAGCGGGAGTTTGCGAGTATATGATATCGTCTCCAAAAGAGTTTGCTACCGGTTCGTTTTTTACATATTTGGCCGCCTGCAAAATGGCGTGTCCGTCGCCTTTTGGCTCTTTTTGAACAACGAAAGTCATTTTTATGTCGGAAAACGCATCCTGAAAAGCGTGAAGCTCATTAAGCAATTGCTCTTTCTTTCTTTTCTTTAAATGTTCTTCTAGAGCAGGGTCTTTTTTGAAGTATTTTAAAATGGCCTTTTGGTGCGGGCTTATTATAAAAATTATCTCTTCTATGCCCGAGTCTTTTATTTCCTTAACTATATATTGTATCGCAGGCTTGTCAGCCAAAGGAAAAAATTCTTTTGACAAAACTTTTGACATAGGCAAAAACCTAGTGCCCAAGCCGGCAATCGGAATAATTGCCTTTTTTACTTCTTTTTGTGTTTCCATAAATAGATTATTAAGTTATTAAATTTAACTTTTGTATTTTACTCTTCGCAAAAATGCCGGGATTTCCCATTCCTTTTCTTGTTCTATTTTCTTTTTTTCCATTTGTTCTTCTGCTTTTCTTATCTCCAATCCGCTTCTTCTTATGGCCTTTTTGCTCAAAACAGATTCTGTTTCAACAATATTCATTTTCCTCTGCTCAAAAACAGCAGTTGACTGGGCTGGTATTTCAAAAGCTGGAATCAAAGAAGCCGGCGATGGTTCTCTTCTTTCAACGCCAACCGGTTTTTTGGCTTTCTTTTTAAAAGCAGGCTTTTTGGGTTTATTTTTCTTGATTGGCTTTTTAGCAACTGCCTTTGGCTTTTCAATTTTTTCAGCCGGCTTAGCAATTTCTTCTTTAACCGGCTTTACCGATTCTGTCGCCGGTTCTGCAATTTTAACCAATTCTTCGTCCCTAATTTGTCCGCCGGTCATTAAAATAGTTGTTTTTATCTTATTTTTTAACTTTGGACTTTTTGAGATTCCAAAAATAATTTTTGCTTTTGGGTTTAATTCGGAAACTCTTCTGCTTATTTTTTCAACTTCAAACATTGAAAGATTTTCAGAACCGGAAATATTAAATAAAATTTTCTCTGCTTCAAAATTTCCTCCTTGCAACAACGGGTTTACAAGAATTCTTTGGCAAATTTTTTCTGCTCTGTCTTTGCCTGATTCTTCAACTGTGTTCAGAAATGCCGTGTTGCCAATGCCCCTTAAAATTGCTCGCAAATCAGCAAAGTCAATGTTGATTACTCCCGGGTTATAAATCAAATCTATCAAACTCTCCAAAGATTCTATCAAACTTTTATTAACAGTCGAGAAAGCCTGTATTATTGGAGTATCGGCGCCAATTACTTTAAATATTCTTTCGTTGGGAATTACCAGTGAAACATTTAGCGACTGACGAAGAGATTTTAAGGCGTTCAACGCTATCCTTTGTTTGTTTTTACCTTCAAATTTAAAAGGCAAGGTAAATATGCCAAAAGTTATCCCTCCAAATTGCTTTGCGGCTTCCGCAAAAATTTGCGTGGCCCCAGAACCAAGCCCTCCGCCCAAGGACGCAATAAAAATTGTAATATCTTGGTCCTTAAAAATTGTGCTAATTTTTTCTTTTGCCCCCTCTGCGGCCTGTCTTGCTAAATCCACATTTACTCCTGTTCCCAACCCGTGAGTCAAATCTTGGCCAAACCAAAAATATTTTATCCCGGACTTCTTTTTTAACGCTCTTATATCAGTATCTGCAATAACAAAAGTTGCCTTTTCCAGCGACCTCCCAATTTCAGAAACAATCGACCCACCCCCGCCCCCAATTCCAATAACTTTTATTCTAGCCTTAAACAAAGACTCCGCCGCAAATTCTTTCACCGGCGTTTTTAAAACGCGCCTTTTTATTTTTTTCACGGCCTTTTTTTTCAAAACTTTTTTCTTAACTACTTTTTTCTTAACCAAAACCTTCGCTGATTTCATCGCCTTTTTAACTTTCACAATTTTTGGAGCCTTACGTTTTTTTGCCATTATTAAATAAGTTTACCTTGTTGGAAAATAAAATCAAGTATGGCAGAAAAACAAAAATGTGTTCAAATAAAAAACCTGCAATGACATCATGCCAAATGCAGGCCTAATCGATTTTCTGTCCGCGCTTCACATACAAACAGACATTGCCGTCTTGAGACGTCCCCATTGGTCTTTGGGTTTCCAGACCACGTTTCCGCGGGCGACGTCGTCTTCAACCGCCGGGTCGTCTTGCCGCCATTCGATGATGGGCTTTCGCACCAAGCTAATCACGGGGATTCGGAGAACGTCCGCCCGCCCGTCCAAGGACAGGCAGTATTCGTTATCCACGGTCAAAGACCGGTTCAGGAAGCAGACGATGGCAACAACTTCCCCGCCAAGGCTGATGATCAGCTTGATCAACTCGGCAGTAGTGCTGAAATTGTTGCAGATGTCTTCCACGATAACGTATTTGGCGCCTTTCTCGATGGCATGCCGGCCGAAAACGAGCTTCGACTTCTCGCGGGAAGTCTCGG
>Ga0172381_10001592_pt1 | contig 26332 bp, 29 predicted proteins | sample Leawel6488metaG_FD_119754 | JGI IMG/M metagenome (GOLD analysis project Ga0172381, IMG submission 119754) | Leachate microbial communities from a municipal landfill in Southern Ontario, Canada - Leachate well 64-88 metaG | ecosystem: Engineered > Solid waste > Landfill > Unclassified | place... | reverse complement strand
TTACTAGAGCACAATTTGTTTCAATTGTTGAGCCATACTTGAGGGACGTGAAAGGTAGACGTGGTATTATTGATTTCAAAGTTGTATGTGATGAGACTAATAATACTGGAGAAGTTATTGATAGAGGAGAATTTATTGGTGATATCTACATTAAACCTGCTCGTTCTATCAACTTCATTCAACTTAACTTTGTTGCTGTAAGAACTGGTGTCAACTTCTCTGAAGTTGTAGGAAGTTTTAATTAAAATGGTGGTATCCGACAGGAGATTTTTTTCTCCTGTCGGAATTCTACTGTTTTTTTGTCATATAAATAATTAAATAACTATAGGAGAAAAGTAAATGGCTTTTAATATACAACAGTTTCGTTCAGAGATGGTCGGTGATGGAGCAAGACCGAATCTTTTCGAAGTTACAATGCAATTTCCAGCTTTCAGTGGAATTGCTAATGCAGCAACAAAATTAACTTTTATGTGTAAATCTGCACAACTTCCCGGATCAACAGTTGGTGTTGTTCCTGTAAGTTATTTTGGTAGGGAGTTAAAATTTGCTGGTAATAGAGTTTTTACTGATTGGGCTGTCACTATTATCAATGATGAAGATTTTGTTGTTCGTAATGCTTTTGAAAAGTGGATGGAGGCTTTAAATTCACATCAATTAAATATAAGAAACCCTGCAGCTTTAGCGAATGTAAATTATACTGTAAACGCTGACGTTACTCAGTATGGTAAAACCGGAGTTTCTTTGAAGAAATATAAACTTATTGGTGTATTTCCTTCTGACGTTTCTCCAATTGAACTTGATTGGGGTGCTAATGATCAGATGGAAGAATTCTCTGTCGCCCTTGCATATCAATGGTGGGAATCTGCTGAAATTGGGATTTAATAATGGGGGGATATTCTCCCCATTATTCCATTAAATATTAATTTTATTTTGGAGAAGTATTAATTGAAGATATTTGGATTTACAATCGGTAGAGATATTACAAAAGTTCAACCACCATCACAAGAAGCCCTAGGATTACCTACAGAGGCTCTTGATGATGGTGCTGTTACTATACAGTCTAATGCTCATTATGGTACTTATGTTGACCTTGAGGGTAGTGTAAGGAACGAAATTGAATTGATCTCTAGGTATAGAGAAATGGCCAATCATCCGGAATTAGAAATGGCTATTAATGAAATTATAAATGAGGCTATAACTAGAGATCAGTTTGGTAAAGTTGTTGATATAAATCTCGATAAACTTGATCAACCAGAAACTATAAAGAAAAAAATTGCTGATGAATTTTCTAATATTCAGAAATTATTGAATTTTAAAAATTTAGCTGATGATCTTTTTAAGAGATGGTATATTGATGGTCGTATTTTTTATCAAGCTATTGTTGATAAAGAATCTCCAAGGAGTGGTATTGCAGAACTTAGATATATTGATCCAAGAAAAATAAGAAAAGTTAGAGAAGTTTTGAGAGATAAAGACCCTAAAACAGGGGCTATGATCATAAAATCTATGTCAGAATATTACGTTTATAATGATAGAGGAACAACAACTCAACATCATACAGCAAATGTCAACACTGGAATAAAAATTTCCCCAGACTCTATTATAAATGTAAATTCTGGATTGATGGATGCAAAAAATACTTTTGTCATTTCATATCTACATTCTTGTATCAAACCATTAAACCAGTTGAGAATGATTGAGGACGCTGTTGTAATTTATCGTCTTAGTCGTGCTCCTGAAAGAAGAATTTTCTATATTGACGTTGGTAATCTTCCCAAAGGTAAAGCAGAACAATATCTTAGGGATATTATGGTCAAATATAGAAATAAGATGGTTTATGATGCAGAAACTGGACAGTTGAGAGATGACAGAAAGCATATGTCAATGCTTGAAGATTTTTGGCTACCCCGTAGAGAAGGTGGTAAAGGTACAGAAATTACAACTTTACCTGCAGGACAAAATCTTGGAGAAATGGAAGATGTTAAATATTTCAGAAATAAACTTCTAAATGCTCTAAATGTTCCAATTTCAAGACTAGAACCTCAAGATGGTGGAATGATTGGTATCGGTCGTTCAACAGAAGTTACTAGAGATGAAGTTAAATTTTCAAAATTTATCCAAAGATTGAGATTAAAGTTTTCAAGATTATTTGATGACGCTCTTGCACTACAATTAACTCTTAAAGGAGTATGTTCAAGAGAAGAATGGGAAGAATTTAAAGAAGATATATTTTATGATTATGTAAAGGATAATAATTTTACGGAACTTAAAGATTCTGAACTTTTAAGAGAGCGTTTAACTTCTCTTGGAATGATTGATCCGTATATTGGAAAATATTTTTCTGCTGCATGGGTAAGAAGAAATATTCTTAAACAGACAGAGGAAGATATCGAGAAAGAAGATTTAAAAATGGCAGAGGAACAAGAGGCTGGAATAACTTCTCTTACTCAAGATCAACAAGATAAAGAAAATCAAGATGTTGACCCTGATCAATATCCACCAGAAGATAATGTAAGTGAGAGTGATAATCATGAGTCTCATACACCTATGCTTGATCAACAAATTGATAAATATAAAAATATACTAAATAAAAAATAAGGAGTTAGTTTAGATGAAAACAACTGATTTTATTAAAAATATAGTTTCTGGCGATACTGTTCAGGCAACTGAGACTTTTAATGCTTTACTTTCAAAAAAGGCTTTAGAAGTTATGGAAGAAAGAAAGGTTAAGGTCGCTGAATCAATGTTCAATAATATTGATGAAGAAGTTCTTGATGAAGCAAAAAAAATTATTCACAAATATACTCCAGAAGGCGGAGGACATTCTGCTAAAATTTATCGTGACCCAGAATATGATGAGTATCAAGTTCATTATTACAAAGGAAATAAACATATGGGAGAGGATGCTGTTTCATATCACGACGATAAAGATGATGCTGTAGGAACATGTAAAGCAGAAGTTGATAGATTAAACTCAAAGAAATAAAAAGTAATGAAAAATTTCCAAGATTTTTCTGAAGAATTAAATGAAAGAATGGGTAGGGACTATGGAGTTGATTACAAATTAGTTCCTACAGGCAAGCCCGGAAAAAGTGGATATAGAAAGGTTAGAGCTAGAGCTATAACTTGGCAACTCCCACCAGACCCAAGGGATATCAATTCTCCAAGTTTTGAAGATTCGGAAAAAGAAGAGGATGATGATAAGGCTTTAAAAATTTATACTAAGTATTATAAAAAATATATTCAAACATTGAAGAATCATCCAAGACTTTTATCTAAAGCTTCAAAAAAGAAAAAAGTTGATGAGGAAATTATTAATGAAAAAAATTCCTCATCAACTGATCCCCCTTTTGTCCTTACATTGAAACGAGTGAATGTTAGATTGTTTCCGGATGATATAAAGGTTGCTCTTTATTTTAATGATAAATTAAAAAAATATTTTTCTGTCACATATGGTCCATCTGGAGTTTCTCCATTTCAAGCAGAAGAAACTGAATTGATAGATGAAATATCTGAAGAAGAAAAAATAATATCTCTTCTTAAGGTTTTTCAGAATTTAACAGAAGAAAATCAAAATAAACTTATTAACAAATTACAATTTGATAAAAATTTCATATCTAAATTGCAAGATTTTGTGTTGAATAATGAAGTTATTTGAATCTTTATATAATGGCGACATTCTTTGTGTTGAAGAAATTATAAAGAATAAGCTTGATGAAAAGATTCGTTCTCTTGTCAATGACGAAAAAACTGTAATAGCTTCTTCTCTATTATCTGAAAAGATTATTAATAGAATTAATATGGGAAGGTACGCAAAAATAAAGAAACGTATCCGTAGAGATAAGCACGGAAAAATTATAGTACAAACAAACATAAAACGTTCTTTACAGAAAGGATATAGAATTTCCGGAAATAGAATAAAAAGAATGGACGCTGTAAAATTGCTACACAGAAGACAAGAACTTAAAAGGTCTTGGAGGACTGGACGGCGATCTAAACTTAGACAAGCATTAATAAAAAGAAAACTTTCGTTAAGAAGACGAAAATCAATGGGGTTATAACATGCCATATGAAATAACAAATTCATTAAAGACAAGTTCTGTACTACTTGCAACTGGAGTTGGAACATATACTATTACGCTGGCACAATTAACAGCAAACGCTTCTCTTGAAACTGTATCAAGTGCAAGTATAAGAAGAGTAAATTGGACAACAAATGGAAGTATTAATATAACACGGAATGCTGTTCCATTATTGGACTTATATAATACAGGAGAAATAAATTTTCCTGAATTTGGATATTCTCTTGCTAACAATGCAACTTCTTCAATTGTTGTTACTATTACTACAGGTGGAAGCGTTGTTTTAGAATTAACCAAAGTTTCTACATACACAGCAAATACAGGATTATAATATGAAACTTATTAGAGAAATTGCAGAAAACGTTCAATATTTAACAGAACTTACAGAATCTGGAAGTAAAAAATTATTTATTGAGGGAGTTTTTTTAGTAGGAGATCAAGTCAATAGAAATAATAGAATGTATAAAATGGATACTTTGAGAAAAGAAGTCCATAGATACACTGAAGAATTGATAAACAACAACAGAGCTTTGGGTGAACTTGGTCATCCAAATACTCCTTCATTAAATCTTGAAAGAGTTTCCCATAAAATTGTTTCTCTTAAAGAAAATGGAAACACATTTGTAGGAAAAGCTTTAATTCTCGAAACTCCTTATGGTCAAATTGCAAAAAATCTTATCGACAATGGCGTTAAACTTGGAGTTTCTTCAAGAGCACTAGGAACATTATCTCTCAATAAAGAAGGATATAATGTTGTTAATGATGATTTAAAGATTTTTACTGCAGCAGATATTGTTGCAGACCCAAGCGCGCCCGGAGCATTTGTCAACGGATTGATGGAAGATAAGGAATGGATTCTTGTTGGAGAAACATATACCGAAAAAGAATTCTATGAAGACAAGAAACAAATTATGAAGGCAACGTCAAAAGAAATTGAAAATGTTGCTTTAAAATTGTTTGAAAACTATTTACGAAAAATATAAATTTATAAATAATTATAATAATTAATAAAGGAGATTTTTAAATGCCAACAAATAAATTAATGGAAGCTGCTGCAGAAATTTTAAGTGGAAGTAAAAGTAAAGCACCTGCTATGCCTCCTAAAAAATTAGAAGGTGAAATTGTCGATATTGGTGGACCAAAGAATACTGATGCAAATCCTCTTGACGATTCTGAAAAGATTGATGCAACAAAGGGAACTCAAGGTGATTCTAAATCAAAAGCTTCTATTAAAACACACTCTTCAGGAGCATCTGGAAAGGTTGTTGATAGTTTGAAGAAAGAAGACCAAGATTTTTCTGGAGATGTAGATTCAATTTTTGAAGATGAAACTATTTCAGAAGATTTTAAAAAGAAAGCTGCTACAATTTTTGAAGCTAGATTGTACGAGAAGGTTTCTGTAATTGAAGAAGAGTTAGAAGAAAAGTATAAGTCTATGCTTGAAGAAGCTATTACAACCATTCAAGAAGACCTTGAGTCAAAAATTGATGATTATATCACATATGTTGCAGAACAGTGGATGGAAGAAAATAAACTTGCTGTTGATACTGGACTAAGAGCAGAATTGGCAGAAGATTTTATTGTTGGATTGAAAAATCTATTCAGTGAACATTATGTCGATATTCCAGAAGATAAGGTAGACGTTGTTGAAGAACTATCTGAAAAAGTTGTTGAACTCGAATCAAAGCTAAGTGAAGCTATTGATCTTAATATTCAAATCAAAAAAGATTTGGTTGAATCAAAGAAGCAAGAAGTAATTAGAGATATATGTGAAGGATTGACTGATACTCAAGTTGAAAAAATGAAGACACTTGCAGAGAGTGTAAATTTCGTTGCAGAAGACGAATATAAAGAAAAACTTGAAGTAATTAAGGAGAGTTATTTTACTCAATCGATTAAAAAAGCTGATCCTGAACAACTACATGAGCAGATTGAAGATGACGGAACAAAGCCTGTTATTAGCGATCCTTTTGTAGATGCAGTAAGTAAAGCAATTTCAAAAACAAAATTTTAATTAAAAAATATAGGAGAAAATAAATGTATCTATCTGAAAGTTTACAAACTAGATGGGAATCAGTTCTTGATCATCCCGATCTTCCAAAAATTACTGACCCTTACAAGAGAGCAGTAACTGCAGTAATCCTTGAGAATCAGGCAACTGAAATGTCCAAGGCAAGTGGGATTCTTACTGAGGCACCTGCCAACGTTGCTGGAACCGGTGGTTTCAGTGGTGGAGCTACTGCTACTGGTCCTGTTGCAGGTTTTGATCCGATTCTTATTAGTCTTGTAAGACGTTCATTACCAAATCTTATTGCTTATGATATCTGTGGTGTTCAGCCTATGACTGGTCCTACAGGTCTTATTTTTGCAATGAGATCAACTTATGGTACTACAAGAACTGCTGCAAATGAGGCTTTCTATAATGAGGCTAACACTCAGCATTCTGGTAATACTACACCAGTTCAAAGTGCTCTTACAGTTGACGTAGCAGCTAATACAGGAGCAACATTTGCTGCTCTTACAACTGGTACTGGCCTTCCTACTGGAACCGCTGAAGATTTGACTTTCAATGAAATGGGTTTCAGTATTGAAAAAGTTACTGTAACAGCAAAAACTAGAGCTTTGAAATCAGAGTATTCTATTGAACTTGCACAGGACTTGAAAGCTGTTCATGGTCTTGACGCTGAGACTGAATTGAGTAACATTCTTAGTTCAGAAATTCTAACTGAAATCAATCGTGAAATCGTTAGAACAATTTATAATATTGCTAAGACTGGTTGTCAGGTTGGCACTACAAGCGTAGGTACTTTTGATCTTGATACTGATTCAAATGGTCGGTGGATGGTTGAGAAGGTTAAAGGTCTTGCTTTCCAATTGGAAAGAGAAGCAAATACTATTGCAAAGACAACTCGTAGAGGAAAGGGAAATATCATCATCGTTTCTTCTGACGTTGCTTCTGCACTAGCCATGTCAGGTCTATTGGACTATAATTCTGCTCTTAAAGATCAGGTTCATTTGAATGTAGATGACACTGGTAATACCTATGCAGGTACTATGTTCGGTAGATTGAAAGTATACATTGATCCTTATTCTGCAATTTCTGCTGCAAGAGAGTTTGCTGTAGTTGGATATAAGGGAAGCAATGCATATGATTCGGGTCTTTTCTATTGCCCATATGTTCCTCTTCAGATGGTTCGTGCTGTTGATACAAACAACTTCCAACCAAAAATTGGATTTAAAACACGTTACGGTCTAGTTGCGAATCCATTTGCAAATGGAACAACTCAGGGTGAAGGTGCTCTTACAGCACAAAGCAATTTCTATTACAGATCATTCAAGATTGCTAACTTGATGTAATAGATAGTATTTAAAGTGGTAAGTAAAGGGGGCTTCGGCCCCCTTTTATTTTTAATTATATTTGTAAATCCAAGTTTTCTTTCCACAATCCCATATTCTCAAAAATCCCAATTCTAATGCTCTTTCATGTTCAGTTTGATTTTCATCTGCTCCTATAGAAGATTTTTTCATATTTTGTTTTGGAAATCTTTTTCCATTTTTAACATATGAATAATCTTTTGGTAATTCTTTTTCTAAAGTAAAACCAAGTCTCTTATACATATCACCTTCTGTCCATCTATTATCAGACCAAGTTTTAATATCACATTTAAAATATTCTAATGAATGTTTTAATAATCTTTTAGACCCACCAATAACATTACAATTTTCTTTCACACAATACCTACTTAATACAACCTCAACATTATTTCTATGGTGTCTTGAAAATGACATAATAGAAATAATGTCATCATTATCTTTTAGTGCAAAAAAACATAGTATATTGTTAATATTTGGACACCCCTGTATATGATAATCATTTAAAAAATTTATTGCTGATATATCCCTTTTGTTGATGATTGAAAAATTTAATTTTCTTGCAAAATATTTTTTATCGTTTTTATTTAATAATGATCTTACAAAATTTTTTACTTGAGATTTCCTTTCAATCCATTCATCTTCAAAAATTGTCAATAGACGAATACCTTTATTCTTACATTCGATATACTTTTCATAATGATAATTATCGGGTTTGTACATTTCATTATGCCAAAAAATTCCACAGTATTCAAAAGCAATCTTCAATCTATCATTATATCCATCAAGTTCTTTTTTAATTATATGATTTGTTTTCTCAAAACCTTCCTCAAGAGAATTTACAAAATCTAAAAATTCTAATTCTGCTTTTGATGTATTTCCAATTGGGTGATAATGTGTTCCATATTTTTCAATAAAAGAATCTTTTACCTTTTTCATTCCTTCTTTAGTGCCAAAAAAATGCTTTTCACCATATTTTTTTACATTAAAATCTTCAATTTTTGGAATTACTTTTTGTATTATAGTATCTTTATGAGACAATAATTCTATATTATAATGGACAAACCATTTCTTAACTGTAACATTAGATATTTTATAAAATTTACCAATATCAAGGAGAGTCATATTTCTTATGAAATATAATTCTTTAAGTTCTTCTTTTGGTGGAATTGTAATCTTTCTTTCCTTATTCGAATCTGCCCTTTTATCATAATTCAAATTATATTTTTTTAATTGTTCTCGTAAACTCCACTCCTTTATATTGAAATATTCTGATATTTTCTTTTTGTCATTATCAAATTTTTCAATAGCTAATTCAAGGTCTTCTTTAGAAATTTGTTTGCTTCGTTTACTCCTTACTTCATTTCCATTTTCATCTCTTTTAACATTTATACGTTTTCCCATATATCACCATAAAAATTATTTTTGGAGTTTATATTAAAGATATCTATATTCTATAATTTGTCAACCTAAATATAGGTAAATTATATATTATTAAGGAGAATTTATGACAGTTTTATCAAGAACACCAGAAAATCCCAATCTTCTTCATGGAAATAAATTTCAATTTTTGTTTTCAAGAATACCAACTGTACAATATTTTTGTCAAAAAGCAAATATTCCCGGAATTTCATCTGACAGTATATATAGAAACACTCCTTTTGTTGATCTACCTTCACCCGGAGATAAATTAAAATATAATGATCTTTCAATAGAATTTATGGTTGATGAGGATTTGAAAAATTGGATTGAAATTCATGATTGGATGAGAGCTATGACCTTTCCAACAAAATATCAAGAATATTTGAATCTTAAGAATGTCCCAAAAGGTGTCATTCAAGATGACGATAGATTTCATCAATTTTCTGATGCAGCATTGACAACTTTATCAACATCAAATATGGCAACATTGAGATTTAAATTTATTGACACTTTTCCTGTTATGTTGTCAGATATTGATTTTGATGCAAAAAAATCCCCAGAAGATATCGTAATTGCATCTGCCACTTTTAGATATTCGTATTATGATATAGACAGAATTGGTGTGATTGATTGTTAATTTAAAAAAGGATTATATTATGGAACAAATAGAAAAACTTCTTGAAATGTGGAAAGTTGATGCAGAAATTGATAAGGCAAATATAAGTGAGGAAATAATAAAAATTCCTAGATTACATGGAAAATATCTGGACATCTTATCAAGATATAAAATCCTTCTTAAAGAAATTGATTTTAAATATTTGAAAATGAAAAGAATTATGTTTGAGTATTACACAGGAAAGATGGATCAAGAAACATTAGAGAAATATAATCTTGAACCATTTGAATATATATTAAAATCTGACATTTCTTTATATATGGATAGTGATGAAAGGCTCAATAAATATAAAGTAAAGAAAGCTATATATGAAGAAGTTATCTCTATATGTAATTCTATATTGAAAGAGTTAAATAGTAGAACATTTCAGTTGAGATCATATATAGACTACGAGAAATTTATAAACGGATTAAATTAATGGAAACAGTATTTGTAGAACCAGTAGACGAAACTTTTGTTAAAATAAAGACTAATAGTGGTGTTGCTATGGAGTTATCTGAATATTTGTCGTTCAGAGTTCCGGGATACCAGTTTATGCCAAAATATAGAAGTGGATTATGGGATGGATTCTTTAGATTATATAATATAAAAAATAGTCATGTGTACAAAGGGCTTATTTACTATATTGTAAAATTTTGTTCTGACCATAATTATAAAATATCAATTGACGAGTCTTTATATGATAAAAATGATATTTCCGATTCTCAAATACAAACATTTATCGATGGATTGGATTTAAAGTTAACTCCAAGAGATTATCAGATAACATCGTTTAAAAATATCATCAATAATAAAAGAGCAGTTATATTGAGTGCTACCGGATCGGGGAAGTCATTAACTGCATATTTAATTATAAAATATTTACAAAGTATTGGCAAGAGGGGATTATTGGTTGTTCCAACTACATCTCTTGTTTTCCAAATGTTTGAAGATTTTAAATCATATGGCTTTGATTCTGAAGAATATGCTCATTGTATAGTTTCAGGAAAAGAAAAATATACTGACAAATTTTTGACTATCTCTACTTGGCAGAGTATTGTAAAGTTGCCAAAAGCATATTTTAAAAATTATGATTTTGTTATTGTTGATGAATGTCATCTTGCAGACGCAAAATCTATTACATCTATTGTAGAACGTTGTGTAAATGCAGATTATAGAATTGGAATGACAGGAACCTTGAAGGGACAAAAGGTACATCATTTAACTCTTGAAGGATTATTTGGACCAGTATTTCAGGCAACAACAACTGATGCGCTGATAAAAAAAGGCCAATTGTCAGATATTAATATTAAATGTATGGTTTTAAATTACCCAAAAGAGATATGTAAAGACATTATAAAGTGTGACTATAGAACAGAGATAGGATTTTTGGTTGAAAATAAAGAGAGAAATAATTATATCAAAGATTTAAGTCTATCTCTTGATGGGAACACTCTTGTACTTTTTCAGTTTGTTGAGAAACAAGGGAAGGGTCTATATGAACTTATAAAAAAATCAACTAATCGTAAGGTATTTTTTATATATGGTAGTATAGCAACAGATGATAGAGAAAAGATTAGAGGAATTGTAGAGAATGAGACTGATGCAATTATTGTTGCTTCATATGGAACTTTCTCCACAGGTATTAATATTGTAAATCTATATAATATAATTCTGGCATCTCCTTTAAAATCAAGAATAAAAAACCTACAATCTATAGGTAGAGCTTTAAGGTTGAATGGAAAAGATAAAGTTGCAACACTTTTTGATATATCAGATGACTGCAGATATGGTAAGAAATATAATTTCTCTTTAAAACATTTCTTAGAGAGAGTTAAGATATACAATTCTGAGAACTTTAAGTTTTCTCTCCATAAGGTTGATTTATATACTTAATCAGTCTCTAAGGATTCGTGCTACGCACTCATGAACGGGCTAAAGCCCGTACCAACCTCTTTTTGTTATCTTCTTTGTTCCCATTCCCTATATCTAATGACCCCCATCATAACTTTAAGTAAACTATTTTTCAGTTCGCTATAACTGCATTATAAAGATAAGAAAAATGACTGTCAAGGAAAAAATGCATGGGTAGAGAAAAAAAACGAGATTGGTACTGGCACTAGCCAGTTCATGAGTGCGGAGCACGAATCCTTAGAATGTCATTATGACAAAATCGTAATAAAAATATTGCTTGACATTTGTGGATTGATGTGTATTATAAGGCATGGAGAATTATACCTTTTATGGAGTACATATATGGCAAACAATTATATTGACAATAAGATGTTTTTAAACTGTATTATAGATCATAGAGAAGAAAACAAAAAACTCTTAGATAATAACGAAAGAACATTGAAGATTCCTGAATATGTTGGGGAATGCTTTTTAAAGATTGCAGAACATCTTTCCAGAAAACCAAATTTTATATCTTACTCTTTTAGAGAAGAGATGATATCTGACGGGATAGAGAATTGTATTTTATACTATGGCAATTTTGATCCTGCAAAATCATCTAATCCATTCTCATATTTCACCCAAATAATATACTTTGCATTTTTAAGACGAATCGCAAAAGAGAAAATGCAATTATATGTAAAATATAAAGCAACAAAACAAACTGGAATATTGGATGAAGATGAATTGCTCATGGATCAAAATGGTCACACAAAACAGTTTGATGTGTATGATAACATAGATGAATTTATAACTACATTTGAAGAAGTTAAAAATAAAAAGAAAATTATTCCAAAACAAAAACCAAAAGGTATTCAATTGTTTTATGATGAAGAGGAAAATGTTTAATGAGTAAGGTTATAATTTTAGGAGATGTCCATTTTGGGGTGAGAGGGGACTCTGTAGAATTTTTTAATTATTTTTTAAAATTTGTTGATGATGTGTTTTTTCCTTTCATAAAAAATAATAAAATTAAAAATGTTATCATGGTTGGGGATGTTTTTGATAGAAGGAAATTTGTAAATTTTAACATCTTAAATGAAGCTAAAGTTAATTTTTTTGATAAGTTGAGTGCTCTTTGTGAGAATGTATATATCATCCTTGGTAATCATGATGTGTATTATAAACAGACATTGAGAGTAAATTCTCCTGTTTTGCTTTTGGACAGTTACCCAAATTTCCATGTCATAGATTCGTTTTCTGAGGTAAATTTTGATGGCGTATGGGTAGATATGGTTCCTTGGGTGTGTGATGAAAATAGGGCAGATTCTGTTGCAGGAATGGCAAGCAGCGAGTCTTCCATCTGTATAGGCCATTTCGAATTATCTGGATTTCAGATGGACAAAGGAAATTACTTTAAAGGGGATGGCATAGATAAGGATATATTTTTGAAATATAGAACTGTTCTATCTGGACATTTCCATCACAAAAACGATGATGGTCATATTTTTTATGTTGGATCACCTTATGAAATGACATGGGCAGATTATGGGACTAAAAAAGGATTTCATGTTTTTGATTTAAAAACTAAAAAACTTGAGTTTGTTGAAAACCCATATAAAATTTTTAATAAGGTTATATATGATGATGTTTCTCAGGATTCTGAGTATTGGAAGAATTATGATTATACAACTTTTAAGGATAGTTATGTTAAGGTATTGGTTGCCAATAAAAAAGAACCTTATCTTTTTGATGTAGTTCTTGACAATCTATATAAATCAGAAGCATATGATATTGGCATTATCGAAAATGTTGATATACAGGAAGTTGAAGGTGAAGATATAGAAACAGAGGACACATATAGTATTTTGTGTAAATATATCGACCTACAGAAATTTGATGTTGAACCAAGTAGATTGAAAATTTATATGAAGGATGTTTATCTTGAAGCTTTAAATTCTCAAAAATTTGATTGAGGTATGTATGATTGTTTTTGAATATATAAAATATAAAAATCTTTTAGCATCTGGTAATTACTGGACAGAGATAAGTCTTAATAGTAAACCTAATACATGTATTATTGGAAAGAATGGACATGGAAAATCAACATTATTAGATGCTTTATGTTTTGTTCTTTTTGGTAAGGCTTTCAGGAATATACCAAAAGCATCGCTTGTTAATTCTATAAATCAGAAAAATTGTGTTGTTGAAATTGGATTTTCTACGAATAACAAGAGTTATAAAATTGTTAGGGGAATAAAACCAAACATATTTGAGATTTATTGTAATGGTGTTATGATTGAACAAGAGTCAAATGTAAAAGATTATCAGGAATTTTTGGAAAAATCAGTTTTAAAGTTTAATTTTAAATCTTTTACACAGATAGTTATATTAGGGTCTGCATCATTTGTCCCTTTCATGCAGTTGTCTCCTGCAGATAGAAGGATTATTATTGAGGATTTGTTAGATATTCAGATTTTCACAACAATGAACAATATAATAAAAAATAAAATGTCCTTGAATAAAGAATCAATTTTAGAAAACAAGTCAAAGGTTGATCTGTTGGAACAACAATATAGATTAGAAAAACTTCGATTTGATGGAATGAATAAAGATAATACTGATAGGATTAATGGATTGAAAGATGATATTAAAAATATCATGGTTAAGATTGAAGGATCAAAAGAAAAATTGAAATTGTTTGAAGATAGGGTGAAAGAACTTGATGGATATCTTGATGGAAAGAAAGATGTTGAAAATCTAATATATTCTCACACCAAAAATGAAAGTGTTATAGAGAACAATATATCAACAATAAAAAAAGAATTAAAATTTTTAACATCCAATGATACTTGTCCTACATGTAAGCAGTCGATAGATGATAAATTTAAAAATGATAAGATTGAAACTTTAAATTTAAAGATTAAAGAATTGACAGACAAGTTGGAAACAGAAAAATCTAATATTTTAAAGTATAAAAAATTAATGGATAGTTTCCGAGAGATTGAGGGGAAGATTCAAAAAAATAAAGTTAGTATGGCATCAATAAAAACTTCTATTTTAGAAGGAGAGAATTATATCAAGAAAATAAATTCTCAAATAAAAAGTTTGCAAAAAGTTGTTGATGATGACGTTAAGGATGAAAAAGTTTTAAATGAAATCATGGTTGAAATTGAATCTGAACAAAAAAATTATAAAAAGCTTTTGAGTGAACGTCAATATTTTGATACGATAAGTATGTTGTTAAAAGATTCTGGTATAAAAACTCAGATCATTAAACAATATCTTCCTTTGATTAACAAAATTGTTAATAAGCATCTTGTGGCATTAGATTTTTTTGTCAACTTTAATTTGGATGATAATTTTAAGGAGACTATAAAATCAAGGCACAGAGATGATTTTGTGTATAATAATTTTTCTGAGGGGGAGAAGTCAAGAATAAATTTGTCCCTGTTATTTGCTTGGAGAGAGATTGCAAAATTAAAGAATTCTAATCATACAAATTTATTGATACTTGATGAAATTTTTGATTCTTCACTTGATAATATTGGAATAGATTATCTTCTAAATATTTTACAATCTACAGAAGGGGTTAATAATTTTATCATATCACACAAAGGAGATGTATTGTTTGATAAGTTTGATAGAGTTATTGAATTTGAAAAGAAGAAAAATTTTTCTAAAATGAAAGTTTTACAATAAGGGGACATTATGGATGTCGAAAAAATTATAATTAATACAGAAGAAGGAAATCTTGAAGTAAAAAGAAGAGACTGGGGAAAAGTTGTTCCTGTTGTAACAGAGAAACATCATATTTTAGATATGGTTATGCCAGAATATGTTGGGAGTTTTAAGGATGTTTTTTTGATGGAAGTAATTTCAAACCTTAAAGAAACTAAAAGAAAATATAATGGTCTTGGATTATCTGCGCCTCAATGTGGGTATATGATGAGAGTTTTTGTTATTGGATATAATAATGGAGAAGATTCTGATATTGTATGTATAAATCCCAAACTTGTTGGAACTGATCTTGAAGAAGTGAAGATGAAAGAAGGATGTTTGTCATATGTTGGATTGCAGTTGGATATTAGACGACCAAAAAGAATACAGGTTGAATATCATGATGAAGAAGGCAGAAAGGTTCTGCAAGAATTTGATGGACTAACGTCAAGATGTTTCCAACATGAATTGGATCATCTTAATGGAATTCGATTTACAAGCTATGTCGGCAGATTTGCATTGAGTTTAGCAAAACAAAAAAGAAATAAAATAATTAAATCCATCCTCAGAAAAAAAAGTTGACAACGCTCTCCATGTTTGGTATCTTACATGAAAATACTCAAGGAGGATACCAAACATGGAATCAAACGGTTTTACAAAGGAATCAAAAACTCTTCTTGCCAAACTTATGGCAACAGAGAATCTTGTTGTTGAACATCAAAAAGTCGCAACTGCCCGTTTTGATGTTAAAAATAGGGTTCTCACCCTTCCTATTTGGAAAGACATGTCTGGTGATCTCTATGACCTTTTGGTTGGTCATGAGGTTTCTCATGCTCTTTATACACCTCTTGATGGTCTTGTTTCTGTTTTAAAAGGAAAATCCAAAAACTTTAAAAGTTTCCTCAATGTTGTCGAGGATGTTAGAGTTGAAAGAAATATTCAAAGAAAATATCCCGGTCTTAGGAAAGCTTTCCGTAATGGGTATATTGAGTTGGTTGAGAAGAATTTCTTTGGAACAAAGGAACGTGATATTAATTCCTATTATTTCATCGACAAACTTAATATTTTATGTAAAACAGGGAAGTCTTTTGATATCGACTTCACTGATGAGGAAATGGTTTTTGTCGATAGAATTGAAACTGTAGAGACTTGGGATGAAGTTGTATCTCTTACAGAAGATATTTTTGAGTTTTCAAAGTTGGAACAAAACGATTATTCTGATGGAATTAGTATTGGTGAGTGGGATGAGTATTATGACGGAGATGTTGATGATGATATGTCTGATGACAATTTTCCTCAAATTGATGGAGATGGTTCTGGTGAAAATGAACAATCTGGAATAGAATCTAAGAAATTTGAGGACGAATCTAAAGAATCTGATGATGAATCGTCGGAATCTGATGATAAATCTGGAAATTCTGAAAAATCAGGAGAAGATTCTAATAATGATGAAGAAGAAGATAAAACTAAAACTTATCGATATAGTAATGGTGCGGGTGAAATTGATGGAGAGGATATTGATCCTGTGTGTGAAACAGATGAATTCTTTTCTGAACAACAGTATAAGTTGTTGGATGAAAATAGTAAAAATTATGTGTATGTTGACATTCCTACCATGGATGCTGACGAATTGATAATTCCTCACACCGTTGTTCATAATTATTTGTCTGCTCAGTTTTCTGATACAGATAAAGAATTTAAAGTTAAAATGGTGAAAGAGTTTAAAGCAGCAAATGAAAAATATGTGAGTCTACTGGTTAAAGAGTTTGAAATGAGAAAGTCTGCAAAACTTTATAGTAAATGTAAAGTTTCAGAAACTGGTGATATAAACGTGAGTAAGTTGTTTGGATATAAATTTGACGATAAGATTTTTAAGAATGTGTCGATTGTGCCAAATGGAAAATCTCATGGAATGGTTCTCCTTCTTGATTGTTCAGGTTCGATGAACTCAAGTATGGAAGGGGCTTTTGATCAGATTCTTATTTTGTCTATGTTTTGTAAGAAAATTAATGTTCCTTTTGATGTCTATGGATTTACCGACAGGAATGTTGATTATAGTTTTTGGGGATTTCCTTCTAAAGGGTTGAATTATTATATGTCGAAGAATGATGGAGAACTTTATTTTGGTGGACAGAGGTTTTATCTCCGTCATTATTTAAGTTCTTCTATGACGGCAAGTAAATATGCAATTGCTATGGAAAATCTTATCCTTTTGAAGGCTTCATACTCTCATAGGAGTCATCTTGAGGTTCCGGGCAACGAATCTTTGAGTGGAACTCCACTCACTGAAAGTATTTTGGCTTCATATCATATCATTAGTAAGTTTAAACAAAGGACTAAGGTTGATTTTGTTAGTCTTATTATTGTTCATGATGGAGATACCAATAGTAGTATTCATTACATTCAAAATAATAGATATGTGGTCAATTTTAAAAGAGAAAATAATTATTTTCTTCAAGACAAGAAGAGAAAGTTTCAACATAAAATTGATGGGAATTATTGTTTTGCTAATGAGATTTATAAAGGACTTTTGGTTTGGCTTAAAGAATCTTTGAATGTAAATGTTATTGGTTTTTATATCTGTAATAATATTAGATATGAAATGGCATCCAAGTTCTTTTTTAAAGGAAGTGATGTTTGTTTGAGGGATCATCCTGATTATCATTATGATTGCCAACTGACTAAGGATTTGTTAAAATTGTATAGTAAAGAAAAATTTATATGTTCATACACTCCCGGATATAACAAGTTTTTCTTTATTAATGGTGGAGCCAATTTAAGATCGGCTGATTTTGATCTTGATGTGGATGATGGAGCAGATATTAAAGAAATTAAAAAAGAGTTTTTGAAGAATCAAAAACGAAAAGTTGTGTCTCGTGTTTTGGTCAGGAATTTTATTGAAGAGTTGAATGTTTTGTGATTGACAACTCAAACATAAATTAGTATATTCATTTTATAGGATGAATTACAATTTTAATCATGGAGAAATATTATGAGTAATCGTGAAAGGTTTATGTCTGCTCTTAACGTCCTTAAAGGTAATGGTGAGAACACTATCGATAGGGCTGGGATCAGTAAAATTTGTGATGAGTTGGAAATTCCAATTCCCCAATGGTTTGTAAATGATCCTAATAATAGGGTTGAGAGGGGAGTGTATTCACTTGCTAACATTGTCCCCATGAAAAAACATGAACCTGTTTTGTCGGAAAATAAGATGGAATCAAAGTTGGATTCTATTACCACTGTCCGCACAGACATGGAGAAACAGAATTTAGTTCCAGAGGTTTATAAAAATTATGTTCCTTTTGGGGAATATTCAACCATTTTGAAAATTGTAAAATCCAATAAATTTTTCCCTGTTTTTATTTCTGGACATTCTGGAAATGGGAAAACTATGTCTGTTGAGCAAGCTTGTGCTGCAGCAAAAAGGAAATTTATTTTGGTTTCCATGACACCCGAAACTGACGAATCTGATCTTTTGGGTAATTATATCCTTCTTAATGGTGAGATGATTTGGAGAGATGGGCCTGTTACAGTTGCCGCTAGGGAGGGTGCCGTTCTTTGTATTGATGAAATCGATTATGGCGCACAGAATCTTTCGTCCCTCCAAAGGGTATTGGAGGGAAAGCCTTTTCTTCTTAAAAAGAAAGGTGAAATTGTAACTCCTGCAGATGGTTTTACAATTTTTGCAACAGCTAACACTAAAGGAAAAGGTTCTGATGATGGACGGTACATGTTTACCAACATTTTGAATGAAGCTTTTCTTGAACGTTTTAAAATTACAATTGAGCAAAATTGGCCAGTTAAGAAAATTGAAAAATCAATTCTTGAAAAAGAAATGGATTCAATGGGGTGTCTTGATGAAGATTTTTGTGAGAAATTGATTGCTTGGGCTGAAATTGTTCGAAAAACCTTTGAGGAGGGTGGTTGTGATGAAGTAATTTCCACAAGACGCCTTGTTCATATTGTTGAATCTTTTTCCATCTTTAAAAATCGGAAAAAGGCTATTCAGTTGTGTTTGAATAGGTTTGATGATGACACAAAAATTTCTTTTGTTGATTTGTATTCTAAAATTGACAGTGAGATTGATACCGCAAAAATTGTTCCATTGGGGGTTGATGATGAACCTTCTGGAAAATCTTCCTATAATGAAGGACAATCTAAATACATGGAAGTTGAATTTTAATAATAGGTGATATATGGAAATTGAATTGAGAGTTGAGGATTTAAAGAAGTGTAAATTGTTTGTTGCAACACCCATGTATGGAGGTATGGTGCATGGGTTATGTATGAAGGCTGGGCTTGATCTACAGGCTCTTATGACACGATATGGAGCAGAGGTAAGGTTCTCTTTCCTTTTTAATGAGTCTCTTATTACTAGGGCGAGAAACTATCTTGTTGACGAATTTCTTCGGTCAGACGCTACTCATCTTTTGTTTATAGATGCAGATATTCACTACACTGCTCAAGACGTATTGGCTATGATTGCCCTTGATAAAGATGTTTGTGGAGCACCATATCCAAAAAAGAGTATCAATTGGAAAAATGTCAAAGATGCTGTTTTGAAGAATCCTAATATTGACCCAAAAGATATTGAAAAGATTGTCGGAGAATTTGTTTTTAATATTGTTCAGGGAACGTCACAGTTTGATATTTCTGAACCAGTTGAAGTTCTTGAGGTTGGTACAGGATTTATGTTGATTAAAAGGGAAGTTTTTGATAAGATGAAAGAAAGCTATCCTCAGATTTATTACAAACCTGATCATGTTGGACAAGATAATTTTGACGGGTCTAGGTACATTCATGCATATTTTGATACCGTAATTGACACCAAAGATAGTATTGTTGGTAAAGGTACTGATCGGTATTTGAGTGAGGATTATATGTTTTGTCAATTGTGGCGAAATATTGGAGGAAAAATTTATATGTGTCCTTGGATAAAGACGCAACATGTTGGAACCTATGCTTTTACTGGTGATATGCATTCTATTGCAAAATTTCTAGGTAGGTTGTGATATGAGAGATGAAATAATTGACCAAAACGTTGTGGATGTCATAAACCAACTTGACAAAAGAATGAAAGTTGGGTATAAGAAGTATGGTGTGACAACTGAACGTGATGATATTGATTTTTTGGGATGGTTGCAGCATTTACAGGAGGAATTGTTGGATGCTTCAATTTATATTGAACGGATTAAGAAAGGGGTGAAAAATGATTCTATCAGAGGAAACAATTAATATTCTTAAAAATTTCGGGAATATTAATCAGGGCATCTATATGAAAGAGGGAAGTCTATTAAAGACTGTCTCTCCACAGATGAATATTTTGGCACAGGCAAAAATCACAGAACACATTCCTGTTGATTTTGGAATTTATGATCTTAATAATTTCCTTAGTGTGCTTTCACTCCATAAAGAGACGCCAATTTTTGAGTTTGATAAGCGACATGTTATCATTATTGGCAATAATGGGAGATCGAAGATTAAGTATCGGTTTTGCGAGCCTTCCATGATTATTGTTCCTCCAGATAAGCATATTACAGTGCCTAATCCAGAAATTAGTGTTGATATCAATATTGAAGATTTTAAATGGATTTTGAAAACGGCTTCTGTATTGGCTTCTCCCCAAATTTCTATTCGTTCTGATGGTGTTGATGTCAGTATTGTTACATTTGACATGAATAATAACTCTGCCCATACAGAATCTTTGATTTTGGGGGAGGGGAATGGGGTTCATTATGACATGATTTTTAGGACAGAATCTTTGTATAAAATCATGATGGGAAGTTATCATGTTGATATTACTTCAAAGGGTATTTCGTATTTTAAGAGTGTAATTACTGACCTTGAATATTGGGTTGCATTGGAAAGTGATAGTTTTTATGGGGTGTGATTATGAATATTGAGAATTTTCTTTGGTGTGAGGAATTTCGGCCAAAAACTATAGCTGATTGTATTTTGCCCGAAAGGCTTTCTATTCTTTTCAATGACTATGTTGAGAAAGGATTTATTCCCCATCTCTTATTGCATGGTACAGCAGGTGTTGGTAAGACAACTGTTGCCAAAGCGTTGTGTGAAGAGATTGGATGTGAGTATATGGTGATAAATGGGTCTGATGAATCTGGAATCGATACTTTTAGGACAAAGATCAAAACCTATGCTTCCTCAATGTCTCTTAATGGTAAAAAGAAAGTTATCATTATTGATGAGGCAGATTATTTAAATCCAAACAGTACACAACCTGCTCTCCGTAATGCTATGGAGGAGTTTTCTAGCAATACTACATTTATTTTTACATGCAATTATAAAAATAAAATCATTGATCCTCTTCATTCTAGGTGTGCTGTTGTTGAATTTAATCTAAAACCAGAGGAAAAAACTTCTATTGCTTCATCATTTTTTAAGAGATTGCAATATATACTAGATAATAAAGGTGTTGATTATGATAATGGGGTTTTGGCAGAAGTTGTAAAGAAGTTTTTTCCTGATTTCAGGCGTACAATTAATGAAGTTCAAAAGTATTCATCATTTGGAAAAATTGACACTGGAATTTTGGCTCAAGTTCGGAATGTCAATCTTGATAAACTTATTGGATATATTAAGAATAAAGATTTTGGTTCTATCCGGAAATGGGTTGCTGTTAATGAGGTAGATGCTAATACTATTTTTAGACAAATTTATGACATGCTTTATGATATTATGGAACCTTCGAGTGTTCCACAAGTAGTTATAATTTTGGCTGATTATATGTATAAAAATGCTTTTTGTGTTGATACAGAAATAAATTTAGTGGCTTGTCTTACAGAGATTATGATTACTGCTGACTTTAAATAATTTGATAATATGTTATATGTTTAAACAAAATAAGTATTTAAAGTATTATACTTTATTGATAAATAAAGCAAAATTGAGAAATTTTGGTGATGAAAAACATCATATAATACCAAAATGTTTAGGGGGTAATGATGATGAAAATAATTTAGTATATCTTACTTATAGAGAACATTATATATCTCACGCTCTTTTAACTAAATTAAACGATTCTATTAAACTTAAAAATGCATTTTGGCAGATGAGTTATAAAAATGTAAAAAAGTATTTCAATAGTAATATGTACGATATATCTAAAAGAGAATATATTTCTAGGATAAGTGGGAATAACCATTGGGCAAAAACTGATGATTACAGAAAAAAATTATCAGATAGTTGGACAATTGAAAGAAGAAAAAACTTTACAAAAAAGGTTTCTGGAGAAAACCATTGGACAAAAAAAACAGATATGACGGAACATTCTAAATGTATGCGGGATAAAAGAGATATTGAAAAATTAAAATCTCGATCTAAGAAATTGTTTATAGAGAATAATCCGATGAAAAATCCAATTATTTCTTTAAAATTTAAAAAACCTAAAGAAATAGTTATGTGTCCTTTTTGTGGAAAATGTGGAGGAAAACCGGTAATGATGAGATATCATTTTGAAAAATGTAAGTATAAACAATCTTTTATTATAGATTTAGATATTAATTGTGAGTTTAAGAAATGAAACCTTTCGAATATTTAAAGGGAATTCTCAATTCAAAGAAATATAATCTTGTAGAAGACGAAGAATTTAAAAAAGATTATGTTCCATTTTTGATAAATAGAGGGGTTTCTTATTATAAGGACTGTATTTTTCATGCCAATGAGATGAATATTCGTAACACATTGGACGATAAATTACAATATGATTTTTTCTTCCATGATATCAGGAAATATAAAAGACCTTTTGTTAAATGGGAAAAAACTTTTAAGGATGGGAGAATTCCCATTATAAAAAAGAGATTTAATTGTTCAAATTCTAAGGCTAAGGAACTTTTGAATATTATTACGGAGGATCAGTTCAATCTTATAGAGGCCGAACTTGATACTGGAGGAATTTAGCCTTTATCAGTTATAATAAATATAAATATTGGTATTCATTAATATTTATATTTAACATTGGTAAGGGGTGTAATATGGAAAGAGATATTTTTAAAGGTGTTGGCATTGAAGTGAAATTGAACAGTGATGATGATTTTCTTAAGGTTAGAGAAACTTTAACGAGAATTGGTGTCGCTTCTAAAAAGACAAATACCCTATTTCAGAGTGTTCATATTTTTCATAAACAGGGAAGGTATGTTATTTTGCATTTCAAGGAGTTATTTGTTTTTGACGGGAAACCCTCTAATATATCGGAAAATGATATACAACGAAGGAATACAATTGTAAAATTGTTGCAAGACTGGGGATTTTTGAAAATTGTTGATGATGGAGTATTAAAAACACAGGGAGTTGCTCCATTACATCAAATTAAAATTATTCCTTATAAAGATGTTAAGAATTGGAATTTGGTTGCAAAATATAATATTGGAAAAAAATAAGGAGTTTATTATGACAAAAGTGTTTACTGACGTTTCAAAATTCATGAAAGCTGCAGGTCAAGATCATCCAGATAGTCCAATCGCAGAACTTTCAGATTTATCTAAGTTATATAAAAAGTTGATCGATGAAGAATATGAAGAATTTTGTGAAGCGATTGACGAACAGGACAAAGCTGGCCAATTGGACGCTTGTTTTGACATGATGTGGGTGATTGTTGGGTATATGCATACTATGGGGTGGGATTGTGAAAAATCGTGGGATGAGGGTGCCTTAAGCAATCTTGTGAAGATTGATCCTGAAACTGGATTGGTTAGGCGTAGGAGTGATGGTAAGATTTTGAAACCAGATGGGTGGAAATCTCCTAATTTTGAACAATTTGTGTAAGAGGATTATTATGGATAAAGAAACACTTGCAAAAAAGCTAGTTAATCATTATAATATGCCAGAAGCTGAGAAGTATAACGTGTCATATAGAGAATTTGATGACGTTATTGAGGTAATTGGTCTTGTAGAAGATCAGGCATATTCAAAGACAGAATATGAAGCAGAGGGGATTTCTCCACATAAAGTATGGAGAACCTTGGGTACTGTTTCTGCCAGAACGTCTGTTCCACGGGGATTTCTTTCAAAGTGAGGAAGTTTTATAGAATAACTTAATAGGGAAATATATGAATTTTTATACAAATGTTTTTAGATGTGGAAATAACATTTTGTATAGAGGGGTTTATAAAGGGAGAAGAATAAAAAAGAAAGTTAATTTTTCTCCCTCTCTTTTTGTCCTCTCTACAAACAACCATAAAACTGATTGGAAAACTCTAAATGGTGAATATCTTGAAATAAAAACTTTTGATAATATAAACAAAGCATCTGATTTTGTAAAAAAATATAAAGATGTTGATAATATCGAGATTTATGGAAATCAGAATTATCAGTATGCTTTCATATCTGAAAAATTTGATGATATTATTGATTGGCATAAAGAACATATCTTTATTGATTCTATCGATATTGAGGTTGGGAGTGAGAATGGATTTCCTGATCCGACAGTTGCAGAAGAAGAAATTACTGCAATAACTGTCTCAAGATATAAAGGTCACACAATTTCTTTTGGTTGTGGAGATTATGAAATTAAAGGTGATGAAAAATACGTCAAATGTTCTAATGAGAGGGATTTGTGTTTAAAATTTCTTTCTTATTGGAATTATAATTGTCCAGATATCATTACAGGATGGAACATTCAGGGTTTCGATGTACCGTATCTTGTAAATAGATTCACAAGAGTTCTTGGTATTGCAAAAGCAAAAGAACTTTCCCCTTGGAAAATTGTAAATTCAAGGACAAAATATCAAAGATTGACCGGAAAAGAAGTTATTGTTTATAGTATAGCTGGTGTTGCGGTTTTAGATTATATGGATTTGTATAAAACTTTTGCAAAGAACGGCAAATCTCAAGAGAATTATACTTTGAATAACATCGCTAACGTTGAGATTGGTGAAGAAAAGATTTCATATGACGAATATGACAATTTACATCAATTGTATAAGCATAATTTTCAGAAGTTTATTGAGTATAACATTAAAGATACTTCTTTAATATTTTCTTTGGACAATAAGTTGAAACTTATTGATCTTGCTATCACTCTTGCATATGATTCAAAGAGTAATTATGAGGATGTTTTTACTCAAACTGTAATGTGGGATTCTATGATTTATGATTATCTCATAAAAAAGAATATTGTAGTTCCTCCTAAAATTATAAAAAACAAATCAGAATCTTTTGAGGGAGCATATGTAAAAGAGCCTCAAACTGGAATGCACAATTTTGTTGGTAGCTTTGATCTAAATTCGCTTTATCCACATTTAATTATGCAGTACAATATTAGTCCAGAGATGCTTGTAGAACCAGAAGAATATACTTCTGTAATGAATGATATTTTGTCGCAACATGTTAATGTTGATAATTTATTGGAAAAGAAACTCGACTTGACAGGGTTGGATAGAGTTACATTAACGCCAAATGGTCAGTTTTTTAGAACAGATAAACAAGGTTTTCTTCCTGAAATGTTGAATACAATGTATAATGATCGGAAGAAATATAAGAAATTGATGCTTCAAGCTGAACAGGAGTATGAAGAAGTAATTCAAGAAATTGTGAATAGAGGTTTAGCGTAAAAAATATGTTTAAATTTATGAGGGGTTTTTATGTCAAATCAATATACAAAGATAAAAAATCAACTTGATAATGTTGTAGATGATATAGAATGTTGTTTAATTGATGGTATGTCTGTTAGTGAAATAAGTGATTTTTTTGGTTATGGATATAGTTCTGTTTATAATTGTATTATTAGAAATGGATTAAATCATTATGTTTCTGTTAAAAATATTGGCAAAGGAAGAAGATATGATGCATATAATATTGAATATAATAAAAATCATAAACTAACAAGAGATGTTTTATTTAAACTTTATTGGGTCGATTTGTTAGATATGTATGAGATAGCAGATATGTTTAATGTGTCTGCTTCTGGAATATTGTATAGAATGAGAAAATATGATATTCCATCAAGAAACAAATCTGATGCAGCAAAATTATTATATAAAAAGAATCCCGGATTAAGAGAAATTCATAGAAAAAATGCAAATAATGGAATAACTGGCATTTTTAGAAAAGGTAATGATTATAAAAATACTAATATTGAAAAAATGTTTGAGGATTATTGTATATTTGAGAATATTGTATATAACAAACAATTTCAGATATATCCCGGTGGACACCGATATGATTTTTT
>Ga0172381_10001591_pt1 | contig 26333 bp, 34 predicted proteins | sample Leawel6488metaG_FD_119754 | JGI IMG/M metagenome (GOLD analysis project Ga0172381, IMG submission 119754) | Leachate microbial communities from a municipal landfill in Southern Ontario, Canada - Leachate well 64-88 metaG | ecosystem: Engineered > Solid waste > Landfill > Unclassified | place... | reverse complement strand
TAGGATATACTTACACGGCCCAGAAACATCATGCGCTCGTGTATGGATTTGACCTGGCTTGAGGGGGCATAAGATGAAGAAATTCATTCTTATCCTATCTCTTTTGGCTCTGATAGGCATGGCAGGGGCACAACAGAACTTCGGCCCGCCGTCTGGTATTAAAGTCCAGGCCATCGAAGTGGCCGGAACATCTACATTGACCGGAGCGGTAACTGCCCCCGCAGGTATAACCGGTCCAATAACGGGCGATATTACAGGTACGGCTTCTAGGATCGCTGTCGGAACATTCATTGACACTGCATATGCCCTGAAGAATAGTACCGCAAACAAAGCACAGGTGAACATCACGGCTGATAAGGGGCTGGAATTTGGAACCGGTGCGGCGCTTGGGGCTTTGCAGGTAGAAGCCGGGAACGGTATTAAGCTCTCTTCGGCAGGAGTCGCAGTTGAGCCAACGGACATAATTGATACTAGCTATGGCCTGCTCGACAATTCTGACGATATCCGGGTTAATCTGACTGCCGATGATGGTCTAGAGTTCGGCACCGGGGCCACTCTCGGAAGCCTCGGAGTCAAGACTGGTGATGGCCTTGATACAGGGGCTACGGGCGTTCTGGTAGATGCAACCGATATAATCAATACCGCAAATGGCCTGTATGAATCCTCGGAAAATAACATCGCGGTCAATCTTACCGACAACGATGGCCTTGGGTTCGGCACTGGCTCCGAGTTAGGTGCTCTGGTTTTGGTGCCATCAAGTGGTATTAAGAATACCCTAAGCGGGGTCGAAGTCAACTACACCTCCACCAAGGGGCTTGCAATCGGCACCGGCGCTGACGAAGGTGCTTTATATGTCAACATTACCGCAGATAAAGGACTTGAGTTTGGCACGGGAGCAGCCGAAGGAAGTTTGCAGATAGAACTCGATGGTTACAGTCTGTCTGCGGGGGCATCCGGTCTTAAGCTCAACGCATCTGATGCTCAAGAAGTGGATACCATCGCGGTCAATGATGCCGATGGTCTTACCGTAAACGGTCAGATCGTTCCCGTTTACGAAACTCTCGTATTTCCGATTGGAGCCAGCTCTGTAGACGAATATGTCTTTGTAGCCGATGATCTCTGGTATCTGGTGAAAGTAGAAGAGATCCATGTGGCGGCAGGCACGGAAGTGGCGCCAATCGCGGCCAATCTGACTATCAGGATATGCGATGATGGCGAGGCAGTTACGGGCGGAATCAATTCGACGATCACACCAATCCCCCTGGATAGTGCCGCTAATACATTCAATACTGCGAGCCTGAATTCGTCAAATGTCGCTATCCAGAATGGTGATATGATCGCATTCGACTATGCGGGCACTCTGACGGGGCTGAGAGGTGCTGTCACCATGACACTGCGGAGGATGTAAATGGCTACTAACCTTTTTTTCATTCGATCATGTCCAATCTGGAATATCCAGATTCCTGCCCAATCCACCCAAGAAATGCCAGAATGGATAGCAAAGCGATTGATAACTGGGGGGGTAGCCATGCTTGAAGAAGATCATCGGGCAAGGATGGCAGAAAGATCCAAACGCAAAGCTGAAGAAAAGGCCAAAGCAGAACCTAAAGTTGAATCGATCGAAAAGCCAATGAAGATCAAGAAGGGCGGCAAGGAATAAGCCGCTCTTATAATATCATGAAAATAATAGAAGAAATCAAGCATGTTATGGGGGGTTTCCTTTGGCGTGCCATGTGGCGAATCCTAACCAACCCCACGCCAGGATTCCATGTCCTGTGTCGGGTAGATTATCCTGAAAATATTGAAGGCCGGCCAACATGCAGCTCATTCGGTTGCTTCTTTCAGGCGGTTGGGAAGATAAAAATAGGTACCAATTGCTGGTTTGCTCAGAACTCCTGTCTGATAACAAGTAATCATGATCTATATGATGTGGCTATAAATGCGCCGCCTGAGCCGATCACCATCGGAAACGACTGCTGGATAGGGGCAAATGCCGTGATTCTACCAGGCGTGACCCTCGGAGATCATACCATAGTCGGAGCAGGTAGTATAGTGACTAAGAGCTTTCCAGAAGGCCATTGCATCATAGCAGGCAACCCGGCGAAACTGATCAGGAGATTATAAATGACAACCGCTGTAAGTAATAGCTACATTGCAACCATAGAAGATTTTGAAACCCGTCTAACGGGCGATCCTCGCGCTGCTGCAATCGCTTTACTTGCAGCGGATTCAGCATATCAGACTTGGTATTTACAAAAATCCACCAAGAATATCGATCAATTGCCCTTCATCGGGTACAAATATCTGAGTACCCAGGCACTACAATTTCCCCGCAAATTCATCTTAGATCCGGAAGAAGATTCTCCTTGGGGGGAAACGCTTTCAGTCGATCTGTGGGGTTATCACTACCAGGCAGAAGTTCCAGATGAGATAGAAGACGCTTGTCTGGAAGAGGCCATAGCACTATATTCACATTATACCAGCGTTTCGCCGATCTCGGAAGTATCATTGCAGGCAGCGGGGGTTCAAAGTTTTTCATTGGGAAAACTCAGCATGACATTCGCGCCAGGATCGGCCTCTAGGTACGGGCCTCTGCGATCCAAGGAAGCTTATGATATTATTTCGGCGGCTGGTTACATCGAAATGGCACCACTGATTCAATAGAGGCATTCATGGAATTACTCAGTTTTCCGCATTCTGCATACCTTGTCACCAAGGCGGCAGTTTCCTTGTTTGATGGCACCTTAACCGCGTCGCCTACTATCGCAGCATGGCCCGCCGGAATAATAGGTCGGTGCAAGGTCACTATATCAAGTGCGACAGGCCATGTAGATTGTGCCGGAACAATAACGATAGGCAGCGAAACGCTTACATTCACGCAGGCAAGCACAAAGCAGACAACCATCAACCTAACCGCAAAGCCAACTGTCACGAGTAGCGGCCTAGATTGCCATTGCCACATGACAGTAATAGACACAGGTGGGGCGGATGTTGTGGCCGAAACGCTGACCGCGATCAAGATCCGATTTGAGCCGACTTCGAAAATGTACATGAATGCATCGGGGGCATGGACGCAAAGCCAGGCTTATTGCATGGTGGTCAATTCAACCATCAAAATATCAGATGCAATTCGTTATAATTCTACTAATTATCCGGTTAAGCAGATCGAAGCACTCAACTGGCTAGATGGAACAGAACTTTATAGAATTTTGTATTTCTAGGAGATAAAAATGTCACTACAAGGCAAGGGGATGGAGCTTTTACAAGCCCTATATGATGCCCGGAATACGAATCCCACCGGCGCAGCCACCGAACAAGGCTTAGACGATATCCTGGCGAAGCTCTCAGCCGATCCTGCCACACAGACCACGCTCGCGGCGATCTTGGCAAAGATCATAGCCGCACCGGCCACGGAGGCAAAACAGGACACAATCAAGACGGCGATAGATACCGTTACAACAAAGTTATCTGCTGATCCGGCTACTCAGACGACGCTTGCCCTCATCAAGGCGGCAGTTGAAGGGCCAACCCCGGCAGGCACGCTGGTAATCGGCAAGGTTGGTATAGATCAGACCACCCCAGGCACAACCAACAAAGTAGATGCAGGCTACACTGTCGTAAGAACCGACACGCTGTTTACTGGCATGGATGCAACCAGCCAATATGATGCGGTGGGCGCATTGGTGGAAATTCCCAATTGGGCCAGGGCAGCGGGCGGATCTGCAACCATCAGAGAAATGCGCATATCGGTAAATAACAACGCAATAGCGCCACAGTTTGAGGTTCATTTCTTCCGGAACTCGGATGCCACCGTAGCCGCCGATAACGTCACATGGACTGAGATAGCTGCCGAATATGCGAAGCGGGCGGGCTTTATCATAATGCCAGCGTGCGCTAAGGCCACCGGATCGGGAACTATCGATATGGTCCGGGCACAGGCTGATGATTATGGGCAGGCACTTTCCAAGGAAATTACTTGCGCGGCAGGGGCTACTTCCATTTGGGTCAAGCTCAAGCTATTGACCTCTGGCATATCGTTTGCGGGCACGCCCGGAAATACCATAGTTCTCTCGATGGTCCGAGAGCAGAGCTAGATATGTCGATCAGGAGCAGGCGGCGCGGGAAGAATCCCGACGCCAATAAGCTGATCATCTATCACAATCCCACCGGGGCGGCTACATTCGATCCCCGGATAACGACATCAGTATCTACTACGGTAATCTGGGAAACCGAAGCGGGGCGAACCGTCACCACAGGCACCACCCATGACCTGAGCTATACGCCAACGGCGGGGCCGAAGGTATGCAAGGTCGCGGTTGCCGGTGGATTGCAACTAATCACAGGCACGTTTGATGTCCGGACGGATGCAATTACCGGGTTTAAAAATTTGGCGAAAACCAGATTTTCGACATACTTCTACGGCTTCGCCAACCCCGTGTTACAGATGGAATTTTCCGATCTATCCCCCCTGATAAACGATATCAACGTGGACGGATGCACAGCGCTTCGTGCAAATATGGGCGGGTTGCCACGAGCATCAACTGTACTAAGCGCATTGGGATGCTCGAATTTGCAGGGATCGATTGATAACCTCCCGCCTAATATGGGGTATATCAATATTTGGCCAGCCGCCGGTGTTACTGGATCAATTGACAATCTTCCGTCTAGTATATATTACCTAAAAGCAGATGATTGTCCTTTATTGACCGGATCAATTGACAATTTGCCGACAGGATCTAAGAGAATTTATCTGAGTGGTGATCCGCTCATAACGGGAACAAATGTCGCGAGATTGCCTATAATCGAGTTTCTGTTCCTGAAAAACCAACTTGCATCAGTTGAGCGGATCAATGCTATCATAGATTCGTGTTATGCCGGAAAGGATACGTTCACTCATGCTCACATAGAACTAGATATCAGCGGGAACAATGCCGCGCCGAGTGCGGCTCAATTGGCGAAAATTGTCGAGCTTGAAACCTCGTATGGTTGGATAATCACAGAATCCGCCTAGCAAGTAGTCGCGGAAGGCGACTCGATAACCGCTTATGGCTGGCCCGCGCACATGCAGACAGATCTAGGAGATCTGTATTATGTTAAAAATGTGGCCATGGGCGGCGAAACCCTGCCCGATATGATCACGCAAGGCGCGGCTCAGGTAGATGCCATTTTCGATGCCAGCAAGGAAAATGTCGCGTTTTTAGAAGGCGGCACAAATGACATCAGCGCGGGCAGGACACCGCAACAGATCCATGATGATACCGAAACGTGGTGTCTGGCACGAAAAGCAGCAGGATATCAAGTAATATTATTCTCGCTGCCTATATTCTATTGTGCCGGGGCATCGTGTATCTCCAGAGAAGCAATTAGGCAGGAAACGAACGCATTGATAGCAGCCGATTGGGCCGATTATGCAGATGCGTATATCGATCTGGACACGCTCGATATGTATCCCGATTATCCGGGGCCGTATGATCCGACGTTGTTTGTGGACGGATTGCACCCGACATCGGCAGGAACGGCCATTCTGGCCGGCGCGGCGCAAGTCGCTTTGGCGGGATTGATACCTTGATCGCCGTCTATCTCTCCTGCGCGGGCCACCTTCGGACCGCTGCCGATTATTTTTGCAATAATTGCCCCATGAATGCGGGAAGGAACGCCCGCCCGAGGGCCACATGAATAGGTGAGTAAATATGTCAGATTTTGAAACTACATGCACTGTATGCGAAAAAGATATTTCAATTACAGAACGGGAAATTAAACTTGCAATACAGCACAAAGGAGAAACCGGCGGCAAGATCCTGGTATCCTGCCCCGAATGTTGCAGAGTCCTGGTGATGCCAGACGACACGCCGGAAGGAGCTGATCTGTCACAGTGGATCACATATGTCCAAGATGTGGTATGCGTGCCTATCCTGGATGACGACTATATTCGCATTCCGGCAGGAAAAGTCGTTCTACTTGGGAAAACCAGCTACAAACCGGGCGGCGGGGATCAGGCGCTAGGCAAACGTGCCTACATGTACCGATATGGCATCAATCCGGAATGTGCAGTGGCAAAAAATCCAAGCGTGGGCGGAAAGCCGTTCAAGATCGGTGACTGAGGTGGCCGATCGCGAATGGGTCGAAAACGGGGAAACGTACAAGGAAGAGTGCGGCAAGAAATATCAGATGATGTGGACCGACCAGCCGCCGGGCGAGACGGAACCGATGTGGATAGAGGTGAAATAAGTGGATCTATCGAAGTTCGGCGAGGGATTTTGGGTCACGATGGCTTTCATGGTGATGGTTTCTTTGATCCTATGCGTTGCTATGGCAACTGGCAATGAGATCGCGAAATCAATTGTAGTTGCAGTCATTACGGTGCTTGGAATGATCGCTGCATTCTGGTTCCCCACACGCGGACAGACCAACCAGTGAGGTTGCATGAAAAAAGCATTCATCTTAGCTCCGCCCTACCAGCCGCCAAACACCCTGATGCCACATGACAACAATGTCGCTCTGTGGCAAGCGACCTTGGTGGCCAGAGGATTCACATCGATTGTGACAGCACAGACAGCAGAGGCTACCACGTTGGCTGCGGCTCGTTCCGGCCTGCAAACATTCATGTCGTCTCTGGCCAAGGGCGATCGATGGGCCATCATCCGCACCGGGCATGGGCATAGGCAGCCAGACATAAACGGCGACGAACCGGATGGCTACGATGAGTGCCTGGCATGTAGCGATCTGGGGATGCTGATAGATGACGAAATGGCTACCTACCTGGCAATGGCTCCAGCCGGAACCATTGGTGACCTGGTAGATGATTTCTGCTATGCAGGGACGGCGGACAAGGCCCCTATGCCAGCCAAGACACGGCCTAACCGGATAGGCATCGGATCAGGGACTAAACCAGCCTATTATCGCTACTGGCAAGCATGCGAGGCGTGGGAAACCTCGTACTGGGGGTATTCCGGCGGCCAACCGTATAGCATATGGAGCCTATATCTCTGTTGGGCATTGCGAAATTATGCCTTCAGGCCCGCTATCGAGGTATTCAACGCCGCCAAATCCGCAACAATGTCAGTAGCATCACAGACGCCGGTGCTGAGCGGACCGAACCAAGACGCCGTTCCATTCTGAGGTTTACATGGTTGAAGCTGAAATTTTATCATTTATTTCCAACCAAGGGCTTGCGGTTGGGGTATCGGTTTTTTTGATATGGTGGGTGACAGGAGAAGTTAGCAAAAGCTTGGAAGGGATAGCAAAATTTCTGAATGATCATGATCGCAGAGTAGAACCCGCGTGTGAAAAAATCAATGCCATCTACGAAAAGGTGGTCAAAAATGGAGATTGACACATCGATATATATCGTGGCATTGTGCATAATAATAGCTCTGATCAGTGGGAGAAAAATAAAAAAGGCGACATTGCCATTACTGCGATTGGGCATCGTTCTGTTGCTGGTGGGAAATGCATTTGCAGAAGATATGCCGCAATCAGTCGCAGCTGGGCAACAGCCAATTATAGCGCCTCCCCCAGAGCAAATGGCCAAAGCTGGCAACCTCATGGACGATCTGATAATCAGCATGGAGCAGGCATTATTTCTGTCAGATGATTATTGGCCATGCCCACTGAACAATGGCTCGATATTAAACCTGACAGCATGACCGACAAATGTCAACCAGAGCACCGATTTGACTTACAATTGGCCGCCCTGAAGGAATACATCAACCTGAAGATAGCCGCCTTGCAGGCGGAATATAGCAAGTCGGAGCTGAATTATCCAACCAGGCAGCAATTGAACCAGGAACTTGGCCGGATGCTCACGAAGGATGAAGCCAGTTTGAAATTTGACGACCTGGGGCGGCAAATCAAGATTATCATAGGGTTCCTGGTAGGGCTATTTATGCTGTTTGTGGCGGATTACTTGAGGCGATGATATGAAAGAAGATGAATATATGTGCTCGGGATGTGGCAGAATAATCGGGGCCGAAGAAAGCCTTTGGGTCACTGCCACGGAAACGATATGCGAGGATTGTCATCAAGATTGACGCCCTTTAAGGGCAAGGTACATAAAAGAGGGGAATATCATGATAAGGCGGGCCGTGAAATTGGCTACCGGCCCGCTTCATTATCATGTTTTATGTGGCTTTATGCTCTTAACCCGGCACACGCCGCCACCATAAACTTCCATCTTCCTAAACGATTCGCACATAAACCGAAAGTCTGATTTCGGGTTTTCGCCATTAGATTCCAATGTAATTATATATTTAGCTTCCTTCATATATCCTCATAGGGGCGAGAGGTTGAATTTGGCTAGTCCCTCTCGCGGGCCTTATCATGTTTCAGTCAGTGCATAGACCCGAACCGCATTTCGGGCATGTTTTGTTTGGATCGGCATAGAATTCTTCAACGGTGATCCACTTCATTTCACGAATTCTTCTTGCAAAATCCTCATAAAATAATGCGATATGCTCCCTCATCGTTATTTCAATCTTTCCATCATTTACTCGGATTTTGCGATCAATGTTGCCGCAAAGATCCTTGTTGTAGTTCATCAAGAATTTAGCAGGATTGTATCCATCGATTGAATAGAAATCGTCCTGCTCCCATCCGCATTTATGACAATGTACGAACATATTAAATCCTCCGCATAATGCTGGCAAACTTTCGCCATCCAGCCTTCCTAACCAGCCTCTTGCCAATGTGGCCTCTTTAGATGGCATTTATGTCGTTGGATATGGAGAGGAGGCGATAGAGGAGAGATTTCAATTTCATTCAGCATATCCCCCTATATATCATGTAGAATAGGAATCCTGATAATAGCATTGCACCGAACCCCATAACCTGGTCGGCGGTTTTTTCCAGTCTGCCAGGGCGAAAAAACATCACCGCGCCGGTGTAGAAGAAAACCGCGATAGCGACAAATGTAACAATTTCGCTTGATAATAGGCATCCTACGATAAGTAATAAGAACGCCACGCCACTCGAAGCAGGAGCGTCATCTCGGGTTACAGTTTCAAATATCTTCATCTACCTCACCATCCGCCGGGCAAGCCTTCTGCAATTCACATTCCTCGCACAATCGGAATTCTCCATTCTGCATAGAGGTACATCCGCCCCTCTCTTCCCCAAAACCATGTGGATTATCCTGATAGACCGCGCGGTAGGGGACGTTGTCGATTAGGAATTGGTTCATTTCAGACCCTCGGATGCGTCACCATGAACGCGACTGATCCCACAAGCAATATTGCCATAGCTACTAACCAGATTTGAATTGCTTGAATCATATTCATTGCTTCTCATTTCCTTTATCAAACGCATTCCTAAGCAGTATTACGGCCTGACTATATGTCATCTCAATTCCGAAGTTCTTTTTGTAGCTTGCAATTACCACCCTAAGCGCATCTTCGGCGTCCTTGTCTAAGTAGTGACTTGACATAACATATCGTTCGTTTTCTAAGAATAAATAGATTTCGCTCTAGAATAATAGGCTCTTTAAAGCCCCAATTCCACCCATCGCACACAAATATACCACCTATGCGAAGTGCTGCCTACGAGGCGCTAATGAGGTTTTCATGTCAGGCATTCAGCTAATTAATCTGGGAGAGGTACAGGCAGGCGTAAAACGCAAGCTGGAAGACATTCAGAAAGCGCAGATGGTTTGCGCCAAGCAAATGGGTATTACTGCAAGACAAGTAATTAGGGCCGAAGTACCACCCCACATAGTTACCTCCCATTGGCAAAAATCGATTAACTATCACGTGGCAAGGATATCAGATTTGAAAGTCGAGATGACAGTTGGTAGCAACGGGGCAGAACGCTACTATGAATTGCAAGAGAGTATCAATCATCCGATTGCGATTGGGTGGCATAAAGTGCAACCGCAACTAACAGATATCTACCAGAAAGTAATCACACAAGGATTACTAGGGCGACCAGTTACGCAAAACGTATCTAGCGACGACGTAGACGAATTCGCAATGATGGGCGGCATGTAATGACACCGGAAGATGCCGTGATGAAGCTATTGCAAGATTGGTCACCTGATGTGACCACGTTGCTAAAGCAAGCAGGATACTTTTCACCATCGATGTCAGAAGTCGCGAAAGAGGAGATAGCGCAAAAGATTGGATTTGGCAAAGGCGGGCGGCTATACAACAAAATCAAGGCCGCGAGCGCCGAGAAGAACTGGGAAATTGCCAAAATCGTCATTAATGAGGAAAGCCTAATCGAGTTGAAGCAGGGCGCGCGGCAAGTCGCGAAGGAGCTTGGAATTCCGTTTTCGGAATTTGACTGGAATCCAGTGGCGCAAAAATATTTCAAAGAAGAAGGCCTAAAGCTTGTAAAAGGACTCACTGCAACTGATTTGAAGCGATTGAAACAAGAGATACAGACGCATTTTGGCTTGAATGAGAAAACCTTTGCCCGTAAATACGGGGCGTCATATTCATGTTCTCCATATCGAATGAAAACCATATTCAGGACTGAGAAATTTAGAGCAATCAATGCAGGCGAATACCTAGAAGCAAAAGAAGTCGGAGCAGTAACCAAAACCTGGCAGCATAGCACCGGGCCGAATCCCCGAAAGGATCACCTGGCCATGACTGGCGAAACGGTGGGCATAGATGAATTGTTCTCAGATGGGGAGCAATACCCGCAGATGGTCAATTGCAGATGTCGAGTGGACTATAGTTTCACCGGAAAAGGCAGGAATTGGGCAGGCGCGAACCCGCGCAAATCCGATTCGCAACCAAAAAAAGAAACGCCGGTGGAAATTCAGAAAGCATCCCCGAAAGCAAAAGGCGAAAAACTGCATTGAAGACCCAAATCGCAGATGCCGGGCGAAATATAAGTTCTAAAGCCTATGCAGGCCGTAGAACTTTGGCTTGAGTGAGTTGTATGTTTCGATCAACTTGTTCAATTCATCTTCTTCTGGAATGCTGTCCAGAAGTTCGCCCATTGGAATTGTGATCTTGAAAGTCTCGATTTCACACTTTTCGCCGGTCGGCAACGTGATATGTGTCATGTCATCTTCTCCGAATCGTCAGTATGACTTCCCATTTATTCCAGAATTTCCATGCTCTCCTGTGAGCATTCCTCATGCGGTGATATTCCCGGTTCTTGGGCAAAATCACATCGGTGTAATGCGATCCATCTTCGGGAATCCGGGCACGCGACATGATCACCTGAATAATTGCTCCTTCTTTATGGTTTCTTTCATCCAGGCATTCAGAGCCTTGGGGATTGTCCTATGGCCGTTCTTGAGCTTGTAGGCGGTCAGGTATTGATGGTTATCTTCTTCTAGATCAGCTAGGACCAGGGTCATTTTGTCATCTCATAATATTCGATATGCACATCCCGCTTTACCATCGACTCTCCCCGACCATAGCTGTTATCGATTCTCATATCAGAAACATGAATCAATCCATCTCGGAGGCCGTTTATGGTTTTCGTAAGTTGCTCAATGGTTTCTTTATTCCCGATCGGCGGGACATAATTTTCTTTTTCCATGTATCACTAAGTATCCTAATTAGTTAAATAGATTTCGGAGGTTACAAATGTCCAATCCATCTAATTATGTGGCGCTCGTTGTTCAATGTTTCCTGGAAGACGATGCGCTGGCTGCAAAATTCAATGGAAACATAATACCAGGATTTCAAAGAGTTTCCGCTGATGATTATCTCGACCCAACCAAAAACCCAACCAAATGCTGCTTAGGAGTGCGGACATTAAATCTGAATGAAGACGACCTGGGGGGGTGCGCATATCATGGCCTGAGCGATTACGACCAACTTATCGAATTCGACCTGATCCATGTCGCCGATAGCGATACATATGCGTGGGGGGCGGCGGCTGAGATCATGAGGCGAATGAAGTCGCCCCTCACAAACACAATCGGCGGCATAAGTTATTCGGTTTCTAAGCGAAATGGCAGGCTGCGATTCACACCCGTCAATGATCCGGCCTTTCCGAGTTGGATTGAGATGACAGCAACTTGCAGTTTAGGATACATCGACAGTTGATTTCCATGATAAAACCAATATCAGTAATTTATCCCGAAGGCGGCGAACCTCTATATGAGGACCTCGCGGGCATTCGGTGGACGGCTTCGGATTTCGCCGCCCGGTATGGATATGAGAATGAGAAAGCGTTTCTGGCATCGCTCGAAAAGCCTGCATATAGTTACAAAACGGAGGTTGATCTGAATGACTGAAGGCCCACAGGCAATTACTACCAAACGGATTGGAATGAAGATAGAGGTGCTCGGCGCAAGAGCTGCATCACCATTCATCTACATGATCGCAGGCGGAAAGATCACCCCCACGTCGAGCAAGAGTTCGGACAAGAAACGGGTATCTGGAAACCGTGACCCTGTCCTTAGCACCCGGAAGCCAGAGACGTTCAAGGTCAGCATCCCATTACCTGCCCTGATCGAGGATAACGGTCTTGGTGAACTCCTGCTAATGACGTTCGGCACCGACACCACGGGCAGCCAGTTAGGATCGTCTACTGCATACGATCACGTCTTTACCGCGAATGACACAATAAAGACGTTCACACTGTGGCTCTACGATGATCTGCACCCACAATCCATCAGATTCTGCACCATCGATCAAGTGAAATATGTGATCGATGCAGAAAAAGGCGGCATTGAGTGGACTTTTGATGTCACTGGCGCGGATATGGTAGAATCTGAAACATGGGGGTCGGCTACATATGTGAATGTGGCGACCGACAAACCCAAGCTCATCCCTGCCTCACAAACCATCTTGGAATATGGCGAGCCCCAAAGTCCGGCGTCAAAATACTTCAAGACCATCACCATAACCATGAAGGAGAATCCGAAGTATGGCGCGCCCGGCAAGGCACCGGTTCCTGCTGGGGCAAGCACTCCAAAGCTTGCTGTAAAAGGCGAGCGAGATTTCACCATCGACATAGATCTCATCGATACCGATGGTGATGAGCTGAGGCGCTGGCGCGTGGGTGGCGATACCAACCCGACCGCGACAGAACAGGCCGATGTACAGGCCCTCACCAAGTTCCGTGTACGATCCTTCGGCAACCAGACCAAGGCGAGCACCGCATATCCCTGGAATTATGCCCATCAGGCCAATGTGGGCGCGGTCACAATCGCAATGGGCGGCACCTACACGGCAGGACTCTCCAATACCCCGGCATTCTATGAAATTTATTGTAGTACCGAGGGCGCGCCTGATAAGTTCAAGTGGCGCAAGAATGGAGGCACTTGGAGCGCAGAGGTCGAAGTGGTTGCCGGGGCCATGACAACCCTGGGTGACGGGCTGGAGATCACATTCTCAGCCACCGATGCCATGACGGCAGGCGATACCTATTTCATCTTCTCTCATTATCAGAGAATGATCGAATGGACCTCCCCAACCAATGTAATTGAGGATTACAACTACAAGGACTCGACCGATTTCTACGAGGCAACTGTAAAGCTCTATCACGAGTCTGGTCCGGGCGGCACCAAGCCGTCTTGCACATTGCGCAACACGAAAACTTCGGCGTATACCGCTGTATAGATAGCAACCACCACGGCCAAAGCTAGGGTTGCGCACCTGAACCCGCGTCCTGGGCGGCTGCTTTGGCCGATACATACAGGAATTCATTACAGGAGATGAAACACATGAGTAATTTTGACGACGTAATAGACCCGGATAGCAATATAGATGCACTGGCGGAAGCAATGAACGAGCCCGTTGTTGAAGAAGTGACCATTCTTGAACTGCTCAATAAAAAGAGAATCAAGGTTAGATACCAACCCCAGAGCCTTGGAGCTTCATTGGAATTCGACCATGGTTCACCTGTACAGCCCAACGTCCGAAAGCCGAAGTTCGATTTCCACAAATGGGCAAAGGAGAGCCTGCCAAAGCTGAATGAATTGGCTCTCAAGAACATCCAGATAGTCAACGATATCAACAAGGACGTCGCTATTGGAAAAGGCGAGGTGCGCCTGAGTCTCATATCACCAGGAGAGTTCCGAAGGTTGCAAGACCTGTGCTTTCCCGGAACCACCGACACACAAGATCTCACAGACGAAGATAGCTCTACTCCTCGGAAGAGTAGCAAAGGCGTTCGGGGCAGGAAGCCCAATGCTTCTGGCGAGACAGTATAACCTTTTTCCTGGATTAAGTGATCTGTCGGGGATGGATCTGCTTCTGACAGATCACGCAATCCTAAACCGCGTGGTTTCAGAAGAAAACAAGGCACAAGAAGAGGCAATCAAGCAGCGAAAGGAAAAATCAGATCATCCTGGCATGGAGCGATTTGAATCCGAGGATGACTTCTGGGATGAGGTAGAAAACGCCGGGAAGAGAGAGGATTAACCTCTCTTCATTTCAATGGATTGATTTGCATCATTTTGTCTACCATCATGCGGATTAATGTGTCAGGTTCGGTGCCTTTCAGCAATTCGCCCCATTTTTCCATGTAATCCAACTGACTTAGAGTTAATTCCACTGGGATGATATTCGGGTTACTTCCCAGGCATATTTTCAAAGTTTCCATCATGCCACGTAGCGCGGCCTCATCGCCCTTGTTGATATCTGCAATAAGCTGCGCCTTAACTTCTTCTGTCAATTCCATGCTGAATAATTATCGTCAATACTACATAGAGGTTTCCCATGTCCGACACAACGTTAGCCTATAAAACCACACTCGATGCAAGTGGCTTCGCCAGCGGCGCGCAAAATCTCAATTCCCATCTACATCAAATGGGCATCAACACAAGTGCCGCCTCTGCAAATCTTGGTGGGCTGGGAACTCTGCTAGGGACTCTGGCAAATCCACTCACGTTGGTTGCGTTGGGCATTACCGCGATAGGCGGAGCGCTTGTTGGATCTGCTCAAGCTGCGGCTGCATGGGAAACCAGCATGACGGGCGTGGCGAAAACCACTGGACTCGGCGACGCGGCGTTTACGGGAAGCAAAGAGGCACTTGAAGGACTGTCATCCGGGCTGCTTGAGATGTCTACTAGGATGCCGATGGCCGCCGATCAGTTGGCGTCGGTTGCCGCCGCCGCCGGTTCGCTTGGTATTGGACAGAATTTTGCTGACGTGGGTGATTTCGAAGGGCAAGCCAATGCCATCGAGGGATTTACCGAAGTTGCTATAAAAATGGGCGTTGGCTTTGAGATGAGTGCCGAACAGGCAGCAACTGCCGGTGCCAAGATTCTCAATTCGTTTGGCGTGTCGATGGATAGCACCAATATGGAAAAATTGGGATCTGTTGTAAACAAAATGGGTGACTCGTTCGCGGCCACTGAGCCGCAAGTGCTCGAATTCATGAACCGGGCCTCGTTTCTCAGCACAACAATGGGGCAATCCATCCCACAGGTAGCGGCTCTCGGCACGACCCTGATATCAACCGGCCTAGAAGCGGAGGTCGCTGCAACTGGTATTAAGTCGATGCTCAATATGCTGACCAGTACGACCTCTAAGGCAGGCGGTATGGATAACTGGGCAAAGCTCATGGGTGTATCAGTCGATGAACTGAAGGGCAAAGTCGCCACCGACCTCAACAGCACGCTCATCGAAACCGCAAACAAGATAGCTGCGATCGAAGATCCGGTAGAACGATTCCAGGCAGCAGTAGCTGCGGCTGGCACGGAAGGCGCGCCAGCCCTCCTGAAGCTAGCTGGTCAGCAAGAAAACTATACCAAGGCCCTAGGCATGACCAACGCCGAATGGGAGAAGGCAAGCAGTCTACAGAAGACGTTTGATGCGCAGGCGGGTACCGTGAACAGTCAATGGCAAATGTTCATGAATACGCTAACTATGGCGACTACGCAATTGGGCACCGGCATGCTTCCCGCATTGGCAAGCGCGCTTGGGTTCATGACCGATCTCGCCAAGGTTGCTATTAAAGTGGGAGAAACGCTCTCTGATTTGGGAGCCGGCAAAGTATTAGATGCTATCTGGAAACTGACACCGGCTGGCATGTTAGCCAATTCTGAAACGGCGCAATCCGTGTGGGGTGACATCAAAGATTGGGCCGGCATTGGCACTGAACATGCAGAGCAGATGGCAAAAGAAATAGAAGAAAGCGATAAGCTCCAAAAGGCTGGAGCCGAAGGCTTGCAAGCTGGCATAGATGCTGGAGTTCTGAAAGATCCGGCCAAAAATGCCGCACAAGAGTTTAGCAAAGAATTTGTCGATGAATTTGAGCAAGCGCAAGCAGACCGCGAGATAGCCAAGATCCTTGGCAGAAGCGCAACCCTCACCACAAAGGAAACCGATGACGCTCTTAGATCTTTCGATTACCTTGGAGAGCAGTTTGAGCTCAAGATACAATCACATACCGGGTCCTCGATCGGGGATTGGTACACCTACTCATTGAAGGCAGGAGATACCAGCCTCGTGAATAGTCAGTTGGGTACCGGAAATATCGACCCGTTACAGGCATTCGAATTGGCTACGGGATTGCCCGCGCCTGAAGAGGGCACCGCTGCATATTATTCGCTGCTCGGAGATGAGGTCGCCGCGAAAAAGGCAGAATTGCAAGAAAAATTGAAAACCATAACTTTCGATTATTCTGGCATCACCGACCCGCTTTTGACGGAATTAATCGCATCAGGTCAAAATATCGGAGAATCTGCTTCAAAGGAGATGACTGATGCATTCCAGAATATGCTAGACGCTGCCAAAGATCCCTCTGTGGAAAAGCTGCAAGAGTTCATAGAATCCGTGGCCGAGAATGTAAAACTTGGCAATGTTCTAGAAGCAGATGGCTTGGATGACATAAGACTCTACAAAGAGCATCTATACTCGGGCATATCCGACATGGGACCGTACCTGAAGGACCTGATGAGCGGTCTTGGCGAAGATTCTACATCGGCGTTCTCGGATCATTTCTTTTCGGATGAGGAAAAAGAAAGCCTGATGGGCATGAAACCCTGGCTGGAATATCTCAAAGTAAAATCTCCTGAAGAGTTTGCCAAGGCGGGCGGAGATAGCTGGCTGGCGTTCATTAAGGCAATCGAGTCGGGCGCATCGTCTTCTGAGCTAGAGAAAACGTTTGGCGACATGGGGAAAAAGGCCGGAAAGAGCTTTGCAGATGCTTTGGGCATGAACATGACCAATGCACTGGATAAATTCGATTGGTCGATATTGACAAAGGCCAAAATGAGCTTGGACGGGATAAGCGACGACGGAAAGGATTTCATGAAAAATTCTTTTCAGCCGGAGGCAATCGAAAATTGGAAAGCACAATTAGAACTTTGGAATACGGGGCTGGTAGAAAACCGTGAGCATGTAAAAGAAAACATGCAGTCGTATAAAGACATGATCGCAATCGGAAACGATTGGATATTCACCGAAGACCAGAAGTTGGCCATGTCAGAGCTTACGGCGGGTCTGATAGACGAAGGGACGGCACTCACTCGTGTCATCAAGGGGACGGAAGACCTAAAGAAAGAAACCAAGAAATTTACTGAAGAGACAGATGAAGCATGCGAAGCATGTGTTAACCTGCTATCCCTTTTTGATGCCTGGCAGGAAAGCACCCCAGAACTATTCCATCCGAGTTACCTTGGACCATCATATGGTGAGGAATTCGAGGTCGCGATGGTGGCAAAAGCTGCTAGCAACCGCCTCATGCAGTTGAATAATGAGCGATATGCTCAATCTTCCAAGGGGATTGTAACCACGCACTCGGAGGAGATACAGTCCCTTGAGCAGATCATGAAAGCCTATCACGAAGGCGCGATGACATCCGAGGAATTTGCACTGGCGAATAAATATCTAGGTGCTGAAGTGGATATCACTTCAATTCAAATGGGAGAACTGAAAACTGCCATCGAAGGCGTCACCTATGCCAAGACCCTATTCGACCAACCAGTAACCTACGAACGCGAGATACAATTCAAGACTCCAGAAGAAGAAAAAACCGACATTCGCCCAACCCTCGGACTAAACACCGATCAGGCCATCAACGATTTTGTTGCATTCAAGGCAGTTATCGAAGGAGAGACCATCGAGACGAAGCTAAAAATAGATGATCCCACCAAACAAAATAAAGCAAAGACGCTTGACCAAGGCTCCGATGCCAGTCGATTGCTGGCAATTCAGATGGCCATCCAGACCGGAATAACTTCGATAAGCCAGCGCATCAACGCCACCGGAAATTCTATCAATCTATCTGCACAAACCAATGCCCGTGGTATCACTGCAAATGCTAGTGCAAACGCTTCTGGAATCAATTCCACAATCAGCGCGGCAGCTTCCATGATAGTCGAAGCCATCAACAACATCGGTGGCGGCGGGGGAGGCGGCGGGGGATATGGAAGCACCGTTGACTATGGCACTAGCTCAGGCGGGACCGGTGGAGTGGCTGGATTCGTTGGCGGCTATTGGGATGGCGTTCCTGGCTATGCATCTGGCGGATATGTAGATCGACCAACGCTTGCGATGATCGGCGAGGGCACTGGCGGGGAATACGTCGTTCCTGAAAATGACATGCAACAGATACTTAGCATGTCAGCTCTGAGCAACCTATCCGTATCCGCCAGTATCGATGTAACCGGCATGCAATCGCAGCTACAAGCGGCTATTGATTCGGTGTCAGTGTCGCCTTTGGTAATTCCGGTGGCATTCGATAGCGAAGGCATGCGCGAGACCCTGACATCGATGCTATATGAAATATTGCAGGAAGTGCGAGTATGATGGAAGACGGCATATATCTGGTAGAGCGCACTGATGAGGTGGCCATTGGAGCGGCCAAAACGCTAGTCTGCCCGGCTTATAACCAGGCCGAAGCAAAACTGATGTTCGCTCCATCCAGGGGCGAATTTTCGCCATCTTTCAGCAAGCTCATGGGTGCCGTGGGTGGGTGGGGCTTCGTCAGAGACTATAGCCCATTTGTGGACGGCACCCATTTGTCATATCTCACTGCCTATAATACGAAGGGTGTCGGAGAGACGTTTTTTTCCTTCCCTGCCTGGAACCTGACCAATTACTACACAGACGAAGGCGAGCATATATGGTTTGAGATCACCATGGTGGAAGTTTTCGCATACACGAGAGGCGCAAGCAAAATTTTTATGAAGGTCTGGGATTACCCATCCGTTGATGATTTTGAGGTCTATTATGGCGCCGAAACCAACGACGGCTTTGTCTTCGGCTGGATTTCAGAAAGCTATCCGACCAATCCGAGGACAGGCAATCCGTGGACTATATATGACGTGGTCCTCGATATGGTGCCTGGTATATGGCTAAAAAGCGGCAATGCGACCGCATTATCATATCGAAAACCTGGCGCAGCATGCCGCGAATATTATGTGAAAATTACCACGGTTGACCCACTCGGACATTATCCCGATGAAATTCTATATAGATACCCCGATTTTGAGTGGGGGGACAGTGCCGTGGGTATTAACGACCCATATATCGCCAGTTGCCTCTACGGCGGGCCGGAAGAATGGGAAGAATTCTACGATTACATGATGTCGATAACGCAATCCATCGAATCGCCGCAAAATATCTATGATACCAAGATAAGAGATGCCCCGCCCGGAACAGATACAATAAATTCATTAACTCTGTCGATAACTTTAGACGATTTGGCAGACAGTAACGAGTTCAAGCTGTGGGTAAAAGTGGGCAGCACGTATTATTATGGCACGGCCCTATATCCTTCATCGTATGCATCCACCACGCATACATATACCTGGTCAGTCAACCCAGCGACAAGCGCGGCATGGACTCGATTAGAGTTATTGGCCACCCGGATAGGTTGCTATAATACTAATGCAGCAGCTGAAATCCAGGTCGGTATATGGGATTTCCATGCATCTATCAGCTATGGCACGCCGCCCGCGACTTTCTTGCCTGCCTGCATCGCCGCCGGTGGTGATGTCTATGACTCATACCGGGCAAGCGATAACCCGCTCATGTGTCTTGCCGCCCGGCCTGTCTTGGAGGCTATCGCATGCACCGCCGGACCCCATGAGTTCGGTGCTACCCGGGAAACCACCCTAAATGACCTAAATACGTTATTTTATACCTATCCAGCGACCGAATTGCCTCCCACCGGATCGACTATACGATATGTGAAAATCTATTACATCATCGGAGCTGGCGGCGAAGCTGGTTATCCCATTGCCTATAAGCCCTATGTAGAATTCCCTCAGAAAGAATACTACTATGGCACATCAGGATCGATAAGCGTCAATGGCATCCGACCCGAAGTAACCTACACATGGTCAACTAACCCTAAAACTGGGGCCGGATGGACTTATGCGGATCTGGTTGACTTGCGTTTTGGGGTGTGGTTGCAGCATTCGGATTGTGACCCCGATGATCCTTTTGGTGACGCATGGTATCGAAATTCCCAAATTTATGAGATCAAATTTGAGATAGGGTACGGCACATCTGATACGATAACCACGGATGCCTCTGATAACGTTCTCTGGGGCAATCCAATCATGCTCACTTGCGATCTATCGGAGTTGCCCCCGAGAGGATCAACGATAGACGGTATCGAGATAGATTATGGCTTCGGCGGCACGGCGGAAGAAGCAATGGCCGGTAAATGCTCGATGGCCGCTTGGATTTATGTCGATGGAAACTATTATTTCAGTGATGAAATACAAGTAGGCGATCCGTTCTATACCGAATCGGGAATTAAAACATGGGCAACAAATCCAGCCACCGGCCTGGCATGGACATACGCCGACCTTACCCACCTGAAATGGGGCGCTATTTTCCGAAATGCCAATGAGTCAGGCACATATTATTCGGCATTCGCCCGAATCAATGAACTCTCTCTAGCGATCGACTACAACGAGGCTACGCCACTGCCACCGACATATCATAAGCTGGCAGTGGGCGAAGTGCTTTATTGGGATCAAGAATGGAATCCGATAACCGACCCCGACACGTTGAAGTTCGTAACAAACATCGAGCTTCCTGAGCGGCAAGAGCTGGCAATGTTTGAAGAGGGCATGCAGATCTTTCATGGCATCGTGTTATCTCGGGAAAAATCCGGGCTGGATCGCTATATTCATACCGCAAAATCTCAATCGGTGATGCTGCAATACCGCTACATGCCGATGTATTCTTATGCGCCGGTCCCAGATGCGTTTGAGCAGACACTGACCATAATAGACCAGTTTTCGGCTGACCTTCCGACATATCCATTTTCTCAATCAATGGCCAGGCAGCACTTCTCTGACAGTATAGGGTATTATTATCCTGGTATCGAGATGACTGATTGCAGGCAATCCCGGTTGGGCGTCTTGTGGCTGATCAACAGCATGGTACCTTCGGGCGTGGGGGTTTCCCACAATTCGGTGGTCGGAAAGTGGGCTGGGTTTGGCGGCATCGCTAGGCAGCGTTGCATCATGACGACTAACCATTGCCCAAGTCCTCAGCCAAATGGATATACAGGGCAGATATTGGAGGTTTCACCATCACCGCATATCCACCTGTACACTGCCGGCGAATGGCAAACAAAATCTGATTACGTTGGCGGGGTTCATCGGCTCGCTGTCGGGAATAATGCTAATCTCCTAAAACCCGGAGAGGCCTACATAGACGGAGACGACCTCTATGTCTATACAGGCGGGAAGCCGGATGTGATTTTGCTATGCATAGACAATCTTTTCGATACCTACCTACGGCCCGGTGAATGGGAGCTAGCAGATAGTTGGCTCAACGTGGCAAATTCGTTCCAGGGCCGGGCCGATGAATCTTTTGCCGATTTCTTCGACAAGTTAGGTCAAGAAGTTCGTTTCAGAAACGACAATGATGGCTATGTATATCTGGACGCAACGACGGAAATTTCACGCGGATCAGAGACTTCCCCGATCAAGCGATATGTTCATGGAGAAAATTGCCTAATAGTGGTCAAGGAAGACAACGACGGCCTGCAACCGAATGCTCATGTCAGCATGACAGGAGCAAAAATGTCAATGGCCGAAACCGATTGGAGCAGGCCATATTCGGTGTGGATCAACTCGCTCAATGTGGACAGCTCGCGGTCAGATGAGGATCTGGCGGCATGGTTGGCCATCCAGCACACTTATGACAAAACGAAATACGAAATAACATACATCGGCGAAGACTACCTATTGCGAAAAGGTGACTGGATATCGGTCACGCCAAAGGACTATCCGACTAAGGCGGTGAGGATCAGAAGTGTTACAGTGCAAAATGGAAAAACCAAGATAGTGGCGGGCCTGAATCCAAACACCATCAATGCAACCTATGGGGCATGGCAGAACGCCAAAGGAACGGTGGACATTACAAAAAAATATCAATCGCTGGAAACATCTTTTACTGGGGCAGGCCCAAGTACCGCGACTTTTGCGATCTTGAAGGACCAATGCACGGACTGGATGGCTCGCCTGACCGTATCGATTCAAGCGGCGGATGGTCAAATCGAGCAAGATATGTTGCTCCGGGTGCTGGTCAATGGTATCATTGTTGGTCGATGGAAGATCAACGGCACAAATAGCGCTGTAGAATTTGATATATCCGGCATGTGCACAAAATCGACCACATCCGACACGGATAACACCGTTACTATCTATCTGCACAACGGAACCTCTGACTACACGACTACCTATACGGTCGATCAGTACAAAATTCTGAAGGAGTTAAGCAATGCTTGAAGACGGCTTTTATTTCCAACGGACTTACGGCACGTTTACGCGATTCGATGCCAAGCTATCAAAGTTTATCAAAAATTCGCAGACCCCGGCATTTTCGCCTGATGAGCTGATATTTGTTGCCGATCGAGGCGTTCCGGTGGCTCCCATATCTCGGATTGTCTATGTGCATGATGGCATAATTGTTTTCAGCGGATTCGTCACCAAGCGAGATAGCAGTTCTGCTAACTGGAGATGTACCTGCAAGAGCGCACAGTGGGCGCTATCGTATCGCTACTTGCCAGAGCTAATCTATCATAATGTGGCTCTGAATACTGTATTTTCGTCCAGTGTTCCAACCACAGGCGCATCCGGCACCATCGGGGCATTATTCGCCTTGAATAGCATGGTGCCGAACGGCAAGTGGACTGCTCACAGTAGCACGGTCGCGAAATTGGCAAACGGCGGAACCAAAAGCGTTTTGGGCCTGGCATCGGCCTATTATGCGTCTACCAGTTTCCCAAATGCGGGTACCATAGACGGCGGCGATGGGGTCGTTTTGCTTACGTTGGCAGGAGGCATTCCTTCCAGCAACAGCAACTATTACATGGATTATGACGATTACTATGTCAAGTTCGGGGATGGGTCTTACCGGCCAAATGCGTTCTATGTGTTCGCTGCAAATGCTTTTGATACTGGACTGCGGCTTGGATCGATCGACATTGGGACCAAGAAGAGCAATATAGACTTTTCATTGGCGGGCGTGGCCAATGCGTCCCTGGAGGATTTCTTCCTGAAGGCGGGCAGAGAGGTGCAATTTCGCCCGGCAAACGACGGCTATACATACATGCATGTAGCGGCTGACCTGTCGCGTGATACTGGAAAGCAGTATATAGAGGCCAAAAACGCGAAGGTTGATTATGATGATCCCAAAGAGCCTGCCTACCAGGCCGTCATAGGGATAAACGATAGCAGCAATCCACAGCCACGGGTGGCAACCAATTGGTCCCCCAGAAATCCCCAGATATTCAAAATCTATGAGGATACGACGCTCTCTCTCACGGATCTGCAAACAATAGTTACCTCCATGCTAGATGACGAGGAGTATGCTTACAAGGTGGTTACGACAGAATTCGATTGGCAATTGCGACCGGGGGACTACATCGACATCTACAACAAAAAGTTTGGCTGGAAGCATGTCAGAATTACCGGCATCGAATATGATACCAAAATGGTAATCAAGTGTGGAAAGCGGCTTTTCAATCCATCTCAGGCGTTCGGCATCTATTTCAAAAAGACAATTTTGAAATCAATCACGCCCAGGGGGGGCAGCAAAGAAGCGCACACATCAGGGACCACCATAACAGCCGGCTCCGGGTCATTTGTTGCGTATGCAGCAGACATTTTGGCCGGGGGGTGGACATGCTATTATGAGGAAAGCTTTTCGCCACCTAACGATGATGAATCGGTAAATACCGGCGTTTTTTGTGATGTGGAAATCAACGGCGTGGTTGCGCCACCCGGCAGAATTCGCATATCAGATAGTCCATCGATATCGATTGATATTACCGCTGCCTGCAATACATCTACTGTATCCGATATCACCAATACAGTGAAAAGGAATGTCTATCTGGCAGAAGGCTGGGACACCTCAGACGGCATGGTGAAACAGTATCGAGCGATGGCATTCATAGATCCATGAGGTTATTATGTCACAATTCATGCAATTAGGCACATTCGACCTAACAGATCGCATCTATGGGGAAATTAAGCCCACTGGAGGCGGTTGGAAGATCAAGCAGGACGGCGCTACCTCTCTGTGGACATCGGCCCGCAAGGACTCGCCGGATGGGACTAGCTACACGTTCACGGTGGTATTTGGTGGGTCAACGGCAGAAGACGACGCAAGCGACTTCTTGCTATATTGCGCCCCATATAGCCCGGATGATCCGGATTTTGATGAGGATGTCGGAGCTGATATCGCTCTACACATCAGGACGCCAGACTGGTTTTATACTGTGTGGGGGGTGGTGATCAAGCCTACTGCTATTGGAAAGCAACCCCTAGACTACACCCAATACATGTATGATGTCACCTGCTATCTGTATTCGCCATACAGCGATTCAGCTCAGCCAATCCTGGTAGGTGGGAGCCTGGTGCCTGTCGATATTGCCACGCGCAGCAGTGACAATTGCCCGCACATCGTTGATCAGATCGGGCGCACATGGTATTTGCTCGGCGGAGCGTGGATGCGCGTGGGAACTGTATTGGCCGCCAAAATCGCAGTCTCGACCTACACGGTGGTGATAGTCGGAAAAAATGATGGCTACCTCTACATTTGGGACGGTGTCTCAGATTTTGCGCTAGTTTCGGCATCAGCGGTGCTGACTGATGTCAGTATAGCCAACGACGGCACCGTCTATGGGATTATCTCGGGCGAGCCGTGCCGGTGGAGTGGCGCTGCTTGGGTGCATCTCGGGGGGGTTGCGCTGAAAATAGCGGCCCTGAGCGCCACGTCCCTCTATGTCATTGGTGGGGCGGGCGATGTGTGGCACCATAACGGCACTGAATGGTCACAAGTTTCTGCTCAAGTAGTTACCGACCTGTCAGTCGCCCCTGACGAAACACTGGTGGCAGTTATTGGTGGCGAGGCGTATGGATGGTCCGGGGCCAGTTGGGCAAGTTTCGGCGGATCTGCAATTGAAAAGATCTGCGTATCCGGTGCGGGTTACGCGTGGGCGATTGGATATGGGAATGCTATCTACAAATATGCACCCAGTTCATGGGCATTACAGACCCGCGATATAGTCTTTGCCGACAATTCCGGTGGCCACATGGCCAGCGCTCCAGACCTGGAGGTCGCATGCGGCTACAATTCCGGGCGGGCTGCGAACGTCACTGTCGCCATCGCAGATAGTGAGACGCTGATCCTCGCCACCCAGGCCAACAGCGCCGAGACATTGGAGCTGTTCGGCGACAAAAACAAGATCATCCAGACCTACGAGGACCCCATCAGCGCGGGGACGCTATGGGGGCAAGATGCGCAGGCTCCGGGCGCGAGCGGATATGTGGCAGGCAATCCTGCCACCGGCTGGATTCAGATCAATGCAGGTGAGGGCCCCTATTACGTGCTGTCCGGGCCGCACCAGGCGCGAAAGCCCGCGAAACTGACGGCTGCTCTGATTCAGGATGGCGGGGTATGTGGGGTGGAAGTGTCCTCTACTGGAGACGCTTGGACCGAGGTAGTGGCTGGCAGTAATTTCATTTCCGGGGTCGCGACTGAGTACGTCTTGGCTGGGACGGAATATATGACTGATATATACGTGAGGTTCCACTGCGCGTCGGGGCTCATGTATATCGGTTCCGTGAAACTTGAGGTCGAGCGATGGATCGAGTACGGCGCGGTGCCGGTCGTCGCTGCCGGAGCGACGAAATTGATGACGGTATCGGCGACCGGGGGAGCGATCGCGGTTAATGGGACTTTTACGCAACGACAGAAATTTATTTAACTATTTTTTTATCGACTTTTTTCATGATCAGGCATCAGTTTTTTATAGCAATAGGTCGCTACCTATTGGCATGAAACGACGTTCGCGGCTGGAAATGAAAGCCGATATCTTGCGATCGCTATCTAAACGCGATCTCACCAAAACCGATATCAGTAACATTGAGAACATCTATTCGACCACGGTATCCGAGATGCTGACAGAAATGAAAAAGCATGATCTGGTATCGGAATTTC
>Ga0172381_10001590_pt1 | contig 26357 bp, 20 predicted proteins | sample Leawel6488metaG_FD_119754 | JGI IMG/M metagenome (GOLD analysis project Ga0172381, IMG submission 119754) | Leachate microbial communities from a municipal landfill in Southern Ontario, Canada - Leachate well 64-88 metaG | ecosystem: Engineered > Solid waste > Landfill > Unclassified | place... | reverse complement strand
AAAAGAACTAATTGTTAATAACAAAAAAAGAAAAAAATTAGTTACTTATACAATTGCTATTATTGTTATCGCTTTAATATTTTCCGGAAAAATTTTAATTTCCAGCCAAAGCGGAGCAGATTGGATTTCTGAGGGTGGAATTTTTAACAAATTAAGAAAACTGGTAACCAGCAATGATAAACTTGTTAACGGAGAAGAGGATGATAGAATAAATATTTTACTTTTAGGCATGGGAGGGGAAGGTCATGATGGCGCTTATCTAACAGACACGGTAATGCTAGCGTCACTCAAACCCTCCAGCAAAGAAGTTGCCTTAATTTCTTTTCCGCGCGACATGGTATCGCCTACAAATAATTGGCGAAAAATAAACAGCATTAATGCTTACGCCGAACAAAAAGAAGAGGGAAGCGGTGGCGAAGAAACAATGAAATCAATGGAAGAACTGTTGCAGCTTCCGATACATTATTATGTTAGAGTTGATTTCAAGGGATTTGTTAATATTATAGATGAACTTGGCGGAATAGAAATAAATGTTGAAAATACTTTCGATGATTACACATATCCTATTTATGGGCAAGAAGACAATCCTGATTATTATTCTCGGTTTGAACATTTACACATTGATGAAGGGCCGCAAACGATGAGTGGCACCCTGGCTCTTAAATATTCCCGAAGCCGTCATGCTTTTGGAATTGAGGGCTCGGATTTTGCTCGAGCAAAAAGACAACAATTGGTTTTAGAGGCCGCAAAAAATAAACTCCTTTCCAGTAAAACATTATTAAACCCAGTTATTATAACAAAATTAATTAATGAATTCAGCCAAAATATAGCAACGAATCTTGATGTCTGGGAAATGATTCGTCTTTGGAACCTATTTAAAGACGTTGATCGATCCAAAATTATAAATAAAGTATTAAATGACGCCCCCGATAATTTTCTTATTGCCAGCAAAGGGGAGGACGGTGCCTATATTCTCATTCCTCGTTCCGGAAACTTTGCCGAAATAAAAGGAATGATTAGAAACATTTTTAACAACTCTGACGTCCAAGAAATGCCAAAAGAAACGGAAAAAATTACAGATGATTCTAAAATAATTATTCTTAACGGCACCTGGATAACGGGCTTGGCCGGGAAAACGGCCAATAAATTATCTTTATCGGGCTTTGATATTATCGAAACCGGAAACGCCGATGAAAGAACTTTCTCGGAAACGGTTTTTTACGACTTAAGTTATGGCAAAAAGAAAACATCTTTGGAGACGCTAAAAAGAATAACAAACGCCAAACAAATTTTTGATACTCCCGCCTGGGTAAAAGAATATTCGGCCGGCGGTTCTGAGCAACCAGACTTTTTATTAATCCTGGGAGAAGATGCTAATTAAACAGAATAGCCAATAATGATATGGACAGAAAAACAGAAAAAAATCTTCCTCTAATTGTACTTTGCGGACGAACCAATGTCGGCAAGTCAACTTTATTCAACTGCCTTACAGAAAAAAATCAGGCGTTGGTTTCAAATATCGCCGGTACAACAAGAGATAGTAATATTGGAATAGTAGAATGGGCTAAAATTTCGTTTGAATTAATAGACACCGCCGGACTATTAGATTCTAAATATTTATCAATAAAAAAAATAGTAGGGGAGGACATTGATAGCCAAACCCAAAAACAAGCGCGTTCTTATCTGGATGATGCAAGCATAATTTTATTTATCGTGGATGCTAAGGTTGGTCTTACGGCCGAAGACAAAGCTCTCGCCCTTGAATTAAAAAAAAATAAAAATTACCAAGCAAAAACACTATTAATCGCCAATAAAATCGATAATTTTAAATCCGCCGGAGAAGCCGCTCAATTTAACAAGCTCGGATTCAATGAACCAATAGTCATTTCGGCAGCCAATGGAATGGGAACTGGAGATTTGCTGGATTTAGTTGTTTCTCATCTTAATATCAAAAAAGATTCTATCCAAAAATCAAAAGAAAAAACGGATAAAAAAAATGATAACGACGATAAGGTGGAAAAGGGGATAAATATTTGTTTAATCGGGAAACCTAATGTCGGCAAATCATCTCTCTTAAATTCTATTTTGGGCTACGAGAGAGTTATTGTCAGCCCCACTCCGCATACAACTCGCGAACCACAAAATACTGATATAATTTATAAGGGGCAAAAGATAACCCTAGTAGATACCGCCGGAATTGCCCGACATAGTCGCAATGTAATTGGCTTTGAAAAACAAGGAATTTTAAAATCTCTGAAATCCTTAGAAAAAACGGATATCGCTCTTTTGGTGATGGATATCAGCGAACCACTCACTCATCAAGACGCAAAATTAGTTCAAGAAATCTTTGACCGCGGAAAAAGTTTAATTTTTATCGCCAATAAGTGGGACTTGGTAGAAAATAGGGACACAAAAAAATGGACAGAGATACTCTATGACAAATTACCTTTTGCCACTTGGGCACCAGCTCAATTCCTGTCTGCCAAAACCGGAGAAAAGGTCAATAAAATTTTAGACCTGGTTTTGACCATCGCCGAACAAAGAAAATTACTTTTAAGCGAATCTCAAACGGAGAAGTTCTTAAAACATGTTGTTAAAATACATAAACCCGCAAAAGGCAAGGGACTTAAAGCGCCGCGTATTTATGAATTTAAACAAACAAAAAATAATCCGCCGTCGTTTTCATTGCGCATCGGCCCGGACGACAATCTTCATTTTTCCTATGTTCGATTTATAGAAAACCGCCTAAGAGAAAGACATAGTTTTATCGGAACACCAATTCATATAAGAGTAGTAAAATATAAAAAATCGCATACGACATACAACGAAAAAAAACATGAGAATAATAGTCGGTCTCGGTAATCCCGGGGAACAATATAAAAACACCCGCCATAACGTCGGCTGGATGATTCTAGAAAACTTATTGGGGGAAGTAAAATGGTCGGAAAATAAAAAATTTAATGCCCTCATTCATGAAGACAATGATATTATTTTTGTTAGACCCCTCACTTTCATGAATAATTCGGGGTCCAGTGTCCATAAAATAATGGATTATTACGGTCTACTCCCCAAAAAACTAGGGCTAATAAAGAAAAAAGACAGTGATTTAAACTCCGTTTTGACGGTTATTCACGATGACTTAGATATTAATTTCGGCGATTATAAAATTGCTGTTGATTCTGGCAGCGCCGGCCACCGCGGCGTTGAATCAATAATCAATCATCTTAAAACTAAAAAATTTACCCGCCTCCGTATCGGCGTAAGGAATGAATTATTAAAAATACATATTCCACCGGATAAATTTGTCTTAGCTAATTTTAATCGAGAAGAAAAAGAAATACTCCAAGAACTATCGGCAAAAATTGATATCAAAAATCTAAAATAAACATAAAATCCTCCTAAAAACCTTAGGAGGATTTTATTTTAAATTAATTACAAATAAATCCAAAAAATTATGAGTACTCCGGACAAACAATCGACTGACATTAATAATTATTATCTCGCTTTTAGTCATTTCCAGAAAATCGGACCGGTGGGTATGGAAAGGCTAGAAAAATTCTTTCCTGATATGTGTCAGGCCTTTTTTGCCAGCTCTTTAGAATTAGAACGAGCCGGACTAAGGCCGAGCATAGTTAGAGATTTTCTTATTTGGAGAAAATCTCCGGCCGCTTCTATAGAGAATATGCTTAATATCTTAAAAAAGGAAAAAATATCTTTCCTTACCTGGAATAATCCTAATTACCCAAGCTTGCTTAAAGAAATATCCTCTCCGCCGCCAGTGCTATATTATAAAGGAAGAGTGAATGATAATTTAAAGAATCGCCTGGCTGTCGTCGGTTCTCGAAAATTTAGCGCTTACGGAGAAAAAGCGATTTCTGAACTATTACCGGCGATTATCGAGTCGAACATAAATATTATCAGCGGCTTGGCACTCGGAATAGATGCTCTCGCTCATCAAAAAGCCCTAGACTTAGAAGGGAAAACTTGGGCCGTCCTTGGCTCCGGTCTTGATTCCCAAAATATTTATCCAACCGAAAACATCCGTCTTGCTCAAGAAATAATTGAAAAGGGTGGCGCTTTAATTTCTGAATTTCCCCCGGGGACCCCGCCCTATAAACAAAATTTTCCACAACGCAACCGGATTATTTCCGGATTATCCCAAGCGACTATGGTCATCGAATCCAAGGAAAAGTCAGGCGCATTAATTACAGCTAAATATGCTCTGGAGCAAAACCGAGAAGTACTGTCGATTCCAGGAAATATTTTTTCCGATTTTTCAAGCGGCCCAAACAAACTAATTCAATCGGGGGCAAAAACTATTCTCAATTCCGAAGATATTTTAGAAACTTTTAATATCACTACTTCTCGAATTTCAAAAAACAAAAAAAATACAGTTTATTCCCCGGAAACAAAAGAAGAAAAACTAATCTATAATTACTTTGAAGCATCCAAGAGCCGAGCAGAAAAAATTAATACCGATGAAATCGCCCGAAACCTCAAACTTGACACCTCAATTATAAATAGTACACTAAGTATATTGGAAATTAAGGGCCTGATAATAAATGACGGCACCAATTATGAATTAATTTAATTTTTGCTTATGAATTTAATAATTGTCGAATCACCGACCAAGGCAAAAACAATCAGCAAATTCTTGGGCAAGGAATACCAGGTAGAATCTTCTTTTGGACATATCCGAGATTTGCCGAAAAGTAAAATTGGAGTCGATACTGAAAATAATTTTGAGCCAGAATACATAATTCCAGTCAAAGCTAAAAAAACCGTTTCCGAATTAAAAGCTGCCGCGAAAAAAGCAACGGAAGTTATTTTAGCGTCTGATGAAGATCGCGAAGGGGAGGCGATTGCCTGGCACCTTGTTAAAGCACTGGGATTAGAAAAAAGAGACAATAAAAGAATTGTTTTTCATGAAATAACCAAAGACGCTATTCTAGAATCTTTAAAAAATCCTCGACAAATAAACCAAGATTTAGTAGATGCCCAACAAGCGCGCCGCATTCTTGATCGTTTGGTAGGATATGAACTATCTCCATTTTTATGGAAAAAGGTAGCCAAGGGCTTATCCGCGGGACGCGTTCAAAGTGTCGCGACACGAATGATCGTAGAAAGAGAACTGGAAATAAAAAAATTTAAATCCGAAGAATATTGGAGCTTATCCGGAGATTTTAGCGACGACAAAACAAAAAACAAATTTACGGCCGATTTAAGCAAAATAAACGGAAAAACTTTTGACAAATTATCTATAAAAAAAGAGGACGCCGAAAACTTAGAAAAAACGATAAAAGATTCAAAATATTCTATTGATAAAATTGAAAAAAAAGAAATAAGCAAAAATCCTTCCGCGCCGTTTACAACATCCACCTTACAGCAAGCGGCTAATCGTCATCTTGGTTTTAGTGCCAAACAAACGATGTCCATAGCGCAAAAATTATATGAACAAGGGCATATTACTTATATGCGTACGGATTCTTTAAACCTTTCTCCGAAATTTCTAAAAGAATCGTCCGATTGGATAAATAAAAATTTAGGAAAAGAATACTTAATTGCCGGTGGTAGGGTTTTTAAAACCAAAAGCAAGGGAGCCCAAGAAGCGCATGAAGCGATTCGTCCCACCGAAACAACTGTTATCCCAGAAGATTTAATCGAAAAACTTGATAAAAACCAAGAACGTCTTTATAGATTAATTTGGCAGCGCGCCGTTGCCAGCCAAATGGCTTCAGCAAAACTGGCATCGACCACAATCGACGTCAAAGCTCAAAATGAAAAAGATAATTATCTCCTGCGAGCCAATGGACAAATTCTAATTTTCCCCGGCTATCTTAAAATTTGGCCGGAAACAACAAAAGAACAGGAATTACCAATATTGGAAGAAGGACAAAAACTAAATTTATTGGATTTAAGGATTGAACAACATTCAACAAATCCTCCTGCCAGATATTCCGATGCTGGGTTGGTTAAAGAATTAGAAAAATATGGCATTGGCCGTCCTTCTACTTATGCCCCCACCATCAACACTATTATTGTGCGAAACTATGTAGAAAGAGACGAGAACAAAAAATTAAAACCGACCAGCATCGCCTTCGTCGTTACCGACCTATTAATCAAACATTTCCCCAAAATCGCTAATTATAAATTTACGGCTGACCTGGAAAACGATCTTGATTCGGTTGCGGCAGGAAAGAAAAAATGGCAACCGGTAATTAGCGAGTTTTATAAAGATTTTCACGAAAATCTACAAATAAAATACGAGGAAATTAATAAAAAAGATATTATGCCTGAAGAAAAATCAGAAGAAGTTTGCGACAAATGTGGCGCGGCAATGATTATAAAAACTGGTCGCTATGGCAAATTCCTGGCCTGTAGCGCTTTTCCGGATTGTCGTAATATAAAAAAAATGCCCGGGGAAGAAAGCTCTTTCGAAAAAAAGGAGCCCGATGCAAAAATTTTAGAATTAGAAAAAAAATATGCCGGTGAGGTTTGCGATAAATGCGGCGCGGCAATGGTTGTCAGAACCGGAAAATATGGGCCCTTTTTGGCTTGCTCCGCTTATCCAAAATGTAAAAACATAAAAAATATTCCTCAGCCGGGAGACGGAAAAGAAATTATTTGTCCGGCTTGCAAAGAAGGAAAAATTGTCAAAAAATTCAGCCGTCGCGGAGTTTTTTATGCTTGCTCCGCTTATCCAAAATGCAAGAATGCTTATTGGGGACAGCCAACCGGAGAAAAATGTCCCAATTGCGGTGCCCTTTTAGTTACCGATAAAAATGGAGAAATTAAATGTAGCGATAAAAGCTGTGGCTATATGAAGTAACAAATTGGATAATTTAAAAAACAAAAAATGGCCTAAAGGCCATTTTTTTTAAATTAGAAACTTTTTATTTCTTCTTTTTCTTTTCCGTCTTTTTATCTCTCTTTTCCTGAACAAATTCTATTACTTTTTTAGCCATTTCTCCTAAAATCATAAAATAAGTTGAACTATTATTGATCTTCCGCTTAAGCAACTCAATTATTTCCTCTGCCTTATCAACCCCGGCTTCAACCCGATGAACAATTTTATATATTTTTCTAATGCTGGCAATAAAATAAAATAAAGACCAACAAAGAAAAAATGTCAAAGCGACAACGCAAACAGAAAGCACTAAATTTAAAACATCGGCGGAAGTAGAAAACATATATTTTATTTAAATTAAAAACTTCTTAACTTGGCATCAAATTTTTCCGCCAAAATAATGGCAAGCCCATCTTGAATCTCTGCCATTTCAGCCATCGTAAGCGTTCGAGAATCATCCTGACAAGTAATTCTAAATGCCAAGCTTTTTTGACCTGATGGTAGTCTGTCTCCAACATAGACATCAAACAGCTCTACCGATTTAATCAAGGAATTAAATTTTAAAATTTCATTCCTGATATCATTATACAATATTTCTTCATCAACTACAAAGGCCAAATCGCGAACAGCCGCCGGATATTTTGAAAATTCTTTAAAGCAGGCGGTTTTTTGCCCGGAAACAAGCTGAATCAAGAAAGTAAAATTAATTTCAACAATCGCCGTCTCTCGTTTTAGATTAATATTATTAACAACGGATTTATCCACTAAAGCAATCCGGCCAATTTCTTTCTCTAAAACGGAAATTCGCGCTACGGTTTTTTTATCTGCCCAACCGGGAATATTTTCTAAAAGCGAAAATTCCGGCTCAATTTTATATCCAAAAATGTTTTTTATCAAATCATCGACAATGCTTTTAAGATTACCAAAAACATCCGAACCGTTATCGGCCAAAACAATACCTAGATTTTTTTCTTGATAAGGAAGTTTTTCGTCTCCCTCATTATCTTTTTTAAAATTTCCCGCTGCCGGCCAAAAAGTACTGCCGATTTCAAAAAATCTTAACTCTTCGGCTTGGCCTTGATTGGTTTTTATATTAGAAATCAATCCGGGGACCAAAGACTGTCTCAACATAGTTTGAATATCATTCAAAGGATTTGCCAAACGCAAATGATTTGAAAAATCAATTCCTAATTTATTCAATTGTTCTTCTCCGACAAAAGAATAATTATAAACTTCATTCAAACAATATTTTAACGATAGAATATTTTTAATTTTTCTTTCCAAAATTCTCTCTTTATTAACTTCCGGCAAGCTCATCTCTAAAACGGGGAGACGAGAAACAATCTTATCATATCCGAATAATCTTAAAACCTCTTCGGCCAAATCTTCTTTATTAGAAACATCTTTTGTCGCCCTCCAAGAGGGAACAGAAACACTTATTTGACTTTCGTCTTCCTTTATAATCCCGAAACCGAGCTTCTTTAAAATTCTAATAACTTCAGGAATGGCAATTTCTTGTCCAATTTTTTGGAACAACCATTCAAAATCCAAGGAAACAAACAATTCTTCCGCTTTTGTATTATTGATATCCGTCAAGGCACTAGAAATTTTCATTTTCGGACAAATCTTTTTCAATAATGTTAAAAATCTATACATCCCGGCCTCGGTAAGAGCGGGGTCCAAAGATTTCTCGAAACGAACGGAAGCTTCTGTCCGGAGCCCGGTTCTTTGTGAAGATCGACGCACCGAAACAGCTGAAAAATTTGCAGACTCTAAAATTAGTGATGTTGTCTTATCGTCTATTCCGCTATTTTTGCCCCCCATGACTCCGGCGATAGCAATCGGATTTTCGCCATCAGTAATAAGCAAATCGTCAACGGAAAGCGACCGAACTTTTTCATCTAAAGTTTCTATATTTTCTCCTTTAGTCGCTCGGCGAACAACTATTTTCTTTACTTTTGCCGCATCAAAAGCATGCATCGGTTGGCCACAGTCGAACATTACATAGTTGGTTAAATCGACAATATTATTAATCGGACGTTGATTAATGGCAATTATCCTTTCTTTCAGCCAATCAGGAGATTCTTTAACTTCTATGCCCTCTATCCGCAATGCCTGGTACCGAAGACAAAAATCATTGTCTTTAACCTTAATATCCAATTCCGTTTTGCCGGTGAAATCAAATTTTTTATCAAAAAAATTATCATAAGGTTTTATTGCTAAATCAAAAATAGCGGCTACTTCACGAGCAATGCCATAATGATTCAACAGGTCTGGACGGTTAGACAAAGATTTATTGTCTATTTCTAAAACTATTCCTTCCGCTTTCAGGTATTTAGCGAAAGCTTCTCCGATTTTAGCGCCATTTTTAAGAACCATTATGCCCTCATGATTATCTCCCAATCCCAGTTCATCTTCAGCGCAAATCATTCCTTCTGATTTTTCTCCTCTAATTTCAGTTGATTTTATTTCCAAACCATTCGGCAATATTGCCCCGACAGTGGCCACGGCCACTAACTGCCCAACGGAAACATTAGGAGCTCCACAAACAATATTAAGTTTTGTACTACCAATATCAACAACCGTAACACGCAAACGATCGGCATTGGGGTGCTTAGTCGCTTCCAAAACTTTTCCGACAACAACTTTATCAAATTGCGCGGCAGAATTAATAACCTTCTCAACTTCAACTGTATGTCCAGTCAACTCCTCCGCCAATATCCATGGGGTTATTTTTGAAGGAATTTTGACAAACTCTTTTAACCAATCAAATGAAATATACATAAATTTAAAATTGCTCTAAAAATTTAATATCACCACTATTAAACAGGCGAACATCATTGATATTATATTTTAACATTGCCAATCGATTAAGTCCGAAACCAAAAGCTAGGCCGGAATATACTTCCGGATCTATTCCGCCCGCGCGCAAAACGTCCGGATGGATTAACCCGGCGCCAACAATTTCCAGCCATCCAGTATTTTTGCAAACACGGCACCCCTTGCCTTGGCAAAGAAAACAAGTATATTCTCCATTATTACCCGGTTCAACAAAAGGGAAAAACTTAGGGCGCATGCGTAGTTTTGTTTCCGGCCCGAATAATTTTTGGCCAACAATTTCCAGAAGACTCTTCAAATTGGCAAAATTAATCTTCTTATCGACTAAAATTCCCTCTACTTGATAAAAAGTGTGTTCATGACGAGCATCTGTAGATTCGTTGCGAAAACATCTCCCGGGGATTAGTGCTTTAAGAGGGGCCCCGTATTTACGCATCGCCCGAATTTGGACAGGAGAAGTCTGTGTTCTCATCAATAAATCAAGCTGATTTTCTTTATTTTTTAAATCAATATAAAAGGTGTCTTGCATATCTCTGGCCGGATGATCCGGAGAAACGTTCAGCGCTGTAAAATTATAATAATCGCTCTCCAATTCAGGGCCGTCCAAAATCATAAATCCTAAAGAAGTAAACAAATCTTCCAATTCGTTTTGCACAAGCGTTATTGGATTAAGATGACCGCTCAACATTTTTTTCCCCGGCAAACTAATATCGACAAATTCTTTTTTTCCTGATTGTGCCTCAATGGTTCTACGCGTCTCTTCAAATTTAGTTTGTATTTCAGCTTTAATGCTATTAGCAACTTCTCCAACCTCCTTTCTTAATTCGACGCTCAAATCCTTCAACCCCTTCATCGCTTCTCCCAAAAGCCCTTTACGAGACAGATACTTTAACTCTAATTCTTTTAAATTATTATTATTTTCAACCGCCGCCAATTGTTCCAAAAAATCTTCCTTTATTTTTTGTAATTTATTTTTCATATTAATTCTTTTTGTAACTGATTAAAAATAATTCCAAAATAGTAAAAATTATTACTAATAATGAAAGGTTAATCCAATTAAATAGTCCTCCGGCTCGCAAGATCAAAAGAAGAATTATAAATAAAGAAAGGAGAAAGGATTGACGAAAAGAAATCTTCACCAAATTAAAGGCCAACTCTTTTTTCAACGCCACAAAACGAAAAAAGAAACCGATAATTGTCGCAGTTCCGCTTAGCGCTGCGAATAATGACAAATAAAATAATAAAAATCCCAACCAATTAGTCGCAGTCGGGTCAACCATCCCGGCAACAAATAAAAATATTCCCCAGCAAACAGCCGTTAACACGGACATTACCAATAAATAATTTTTTAAAGTCATATTTAAATAGTTTTATTTATCTTTTCCAGGTCCGCTTCATATCTGGCCAACTTATTCTTTTCCTCAGAAACTATCTTCTCCGGTGCCTTTGTTATGAACTCAGCATTCGCCAATTTTTGTTTCTGCAAACTAATAACCTTCTCTAAATTACTTTTTTCTTTTAAAAGCCGTTCTCTATCTTTTGCTCCGTCAATTTCCACCAATAAATAAATTTCAACACCACCGACTAAAACCGGAATTGCCGATTCAATCTTTTCTCCTTTTTCCAAAAATTTTACTGAAGACAGCCCGGTTTTTAAGCCGGCAATGAATTTTTCATAATTAACAAGCCATTCCGTTTTTTCTCTGCCAAAAATAACGGCATTAATTTTTTTTGACGGCTCAATTTTATTTTCGCTGCGAGCATTTCGAATGGCAATAACAATTTCTTGAAGCAATTTTATATGTTCAGACTCCTTTTTATTGTTCATCACGACAGGGTCCGGCCATTTCGCGACCATTAACAAATCATCATTAAAACTTTCCCAAATTTTTTCAGTCACAAAAGGGATAAATGGATGCCAAAGAATCAACAAATTTTTTAAAATATAAATTAATATTTCTTCTTTGTTTTTTTCTATTTTCGCCATTTCCAAATACCAATCCGCCAACTTATTCCAAGTAAAATCAGTGAGCTCCTCAGCGGCAATGGAAAAATCAAAAATATCCAGCCGTTCACCGGTTTTTTTTATTAAATCAGCCATTTCTCCCAAAATCCATTTATCGGCCTCTGTTTTGGGAATGGGAACGAAAGTATCGGTAGCAAGGATCTTGTCATCTACCGTCGTTAATATAAAACGAGAAATATTCCAAAGTTTATTGATAAAATTTCTTTTTGCTTCAACCTTATCTTCGCTAAACCGAGAATCATTTCCCGGAGTAAAACCCATTAAAAGCGACAATCGTGAAGCATCAGCACCAAAACTGGCAATCATGTCCAGGGGATCAACGCCATTTCCTTTGGATTTCGACATTTTTTTACCGTTTGCATCTAAAATCATTCCATGAAGATAAACCGTTTTAAAAGGGGATTCTCCCAAAGCAAACATGGACATCATAATCATTCTAGAAACCCAAAGCGTTAATATTTCATAACCGGTTTCTAAAACATCCGTTGGATGAAATTTCTTCAAATCACCGGACTTAACACCATTTTTATAATTATCCGGCCAACCCAAAGTAGAAAAAGTCCACATGCCGGAAGAAAACCAGGTATCTAAAGTGTCCGGATCTTGCGTCCAGCCAGAATCGGCCGGCGCTTCTAACCCAACATATAGTTCCGCGCCTTTATACCAAACTGGAATCTGATGTCCGAACCAAATCTGACGAGAAATACACCAATCATGAAGATTTTCCATCCAATCAGAATATCTCTTAGAAAATCGTTCAGGAATAATTTTAATATCCTCTTTTTTAGCGGCCTCTAACGCTTTCTCTTTTAAAGATTTGCCGCCCAAACGTTCCAATTTCTTATCAACGGAAATGAACCACTGCTTGGAGGGTAATGGCTCAATCGGAGTAGAACAACGATAACAAACTGACAAATTATTATTAATTTCCTCTTCTTTTTCCATTAACCCGCGGGAATTTAATTCGGCAACAATTTCCTCTCTGGCCTTGATAGCGCTCAATCCCGAATATTTACCAAAATTTTTATGTATTTTACCATCCTCATCAATTACTTTTATTATTGGCAAATCATTAACTTTTGCCATTTGCTCATCAATCAATGAATGCGCGGGAGTAACTCCAAGGGCTCCAGTTCCAAATTCAGAATCGACATTACGATCGGCAATTATTTTTATATTTAATTCTTGGCCGCAAAAATCAACCCGAAATTCTTGCCCAATATATTTTTTATACCGAGTATCTTTCGGATTAACCGCCACCGCCGTATCTCCAAGCTTTGTTTCCGGCCGAGTAGTAGAAATGCTAATCGGAAAATCTTTATCATATTTAAAAGTATAAAGTTTAGCGGATTGTTCTTTATAATCCACTTCATCATCCGCTAAAGTAGAATGACAGCGAGGACACCAATTTACTATCCTTTCTCCGCGATATATAATTCCTTCTTCATACATTTCTTTAAACATTGTACGAACCGCCAATTGTCTTTGTTCATCGAGGGTAAAAGCAATTCGCGACCAATCCAAAGAAGCTCCCATTTTTCTGGTTTGTTCTAATATTTTCCCCTGAGTAATCTTTAAGAACGACCAAACCTCATCCAAAAATTTTTCCTTTCCTAAGTCTTGTCGGCTTTTTCCTTGTTCCTTTAAAAGTTTTTTTTCAACAACATTTTGGGTAGCGATAGCCGCGTGGTCTGTCCCTGGAAGCCATAAAGTCCTAAAACCAGAGAGACGATGATAACGAATCAACAAATCTTGGATAGCAATGGTTGCTGCATGCCCCATGTGAAGCTTGTCGGTAATATTAGGTGGCGGAAGAACAATGGTATAGCTTTTGGCTTCTTTTGACAAAATTAAATTATCGGGGTTAAAATACCCCGAATTTTCCCATTTTTGATAAATTTTATCTTCACTTGAGTTAGGATTATAACTCTTATCTAATTCTTGTTTCATACTTTAAAATTAACAAAAAAACGGCCTTAAGTCAACCGAAATTATATTGACTTTAGTCAAAAATAATTATATATTATAAGGTCTATCTAAAGACATATTATGCGTTAAAATCCAAAAAATGCTTGATTTAGAAAAACAAATTTTTCACCAACTAGAAAAATCAAAAAATATAATAATCATTTTTCCATCCCACAAAGACAGCGACGCCGAGGCATCCGCGCTCGCTTTGTTTTTATTTTTAAAAAATTTAGGTAAATCAGTAGAAATTATCGGGCATGGTCATAGTCAAAATTCATTTTTACCAAGCCATGGACAAATCACCAAAGATTTAACTAATTTACGCCGCTTTATTGTTTCTCTGGACATCAGCCAAGCAAAAATAAACCAAATAAAATACACTGTAGACAAAGATCGCCTTGATTTTATTATCTCTCCGGCGACCGGTTGGTTCAAACCGGAAGACGTAACTGCCCGCGCCGGCGAGTTTAAATATGACTTGATAATTATTATCGGTTCAGAAGATTTGGAAAATTTAGGAAAAATTTATGATAACAATGTAGAATTTTTTTATAAAACTCCAATAATCAATATAGATTGTAGCCCGTCCAATGAAGATTTCGGCCAAATAAATTTTATCGACTTGAATGCTGTCGCCATATCGGAGCTTTTATTTTATCTTTTAAAAAACTATAAGCCGGAATTAATCAACGAAGATGTTGCTACTTGTCTTTTGGCCGGAATAATTCAAAAAACTAAAAACTTCAAAACTTCTAATTTAACGCCGCGTACTTTGTTAACGACTTCGGAACTAATCACTCTTGGCGCCAGAAGAGAAGATATTGTCAATAATTTATACCGATCTCGAAGCTTATTGTCGCTAAAATTATGGGGAAAAATATTAACCGGACTTAATTCGGAAAAAAATGGCGAATTTTTATGGACAAAATTAGCCGCGCAAGACCTTAAAGAGACCGGGACAACCGAAAACGATTTATCGGAAATTATAGACGAACTAATCATAAATGTCCCTAATGTTAAAATAGCGGCTATTTTTTTTGAAGCGGGCCCAAAAAAAACCAAATTATTTATTTATTCCCTAAAAAATATTGATGTTTTAAATCTTACAAAAGAACATCAACCGCAAGGAACAATTAGATTCGCGACTATCTCAATTTCCGAAGAATTAAATAATTCTGTTAAAACCCTGGTTCCGGAATTAAAAGATAAACTTGATAAATTAAATTTATAGTGCTATAAAATAAATTGTAGTTCAGCGCCGAATGCGCCTATAGCTCAGCTGGTTAGAGCACCGCTCTTATAAAGCGGGGGTCGATGGTTCAAGTCCATCTAGGCGCACCGAAAACGGGTTCTTAGCTCAGTTGGTTAGAGCGCTACGTTGACATCGTAGAGGTCACTGGTTCGAATCCAGTAGGACCCACAAAAAGTCTGCCAGACGGCAGACTTTTTTAATATTTACTTTTTGCCCAATTATTGGTAAATTATAAATAGAATTATTCTATAAAATTATGTTTTCTCTTAAAAAAAGGATCAGAACCAATTTGTCGGACAATTATCTGCAATCTCCTGATAATGAATGGATGGAATATGGAAACCCTGAAGCAGAAGGACAATTGGCGATTGACGTTTATCAAACTGATAAAAAAATTATTATTAAATCAACGATTGCTGGCGTTAAACCAGATGATTTAAAAATATCGCTTCATCATGATCTTCTGACAATTAAAGGGAACCGCGACGCCGGCAAAGAAATAAACGAAGAAAACTATCTTTACCGAGAATGTTATTGGGGGTCTTTCTCTCGTTCGATAATTCTTCCGACCGAAGTAGATGCCAAAAAAGTAGAAGCAGAACTTGAAAACGGCGTATTAACAATTACTCTATATAAAAGCCATCAAAACAAAATTGAAATCAAGGTTAAAGATTAATCCAGGGGCTGAACGGATGTTTATGAAAAATAAAATAATTAAAATTTCATTTTTTTTAATTCTTTTTTTAGTTTTCTTTTTTTTGGCGACAAACTACCTAATTTGGAATAAAAACTATAAAGAGGCCGTCTATCCAAATACTTTTATTGGGGACATTTCTCTAGACGGACTTTCTCTTTCGGAGTCCGAAAAGTTAATTTCATTGCTTGCTCAAGAGATTGAAGATGTTGGAATTATTTTTAAAACAGGAGAAAACTCGGCCACTTTAAAAGCTTCTGTTATTTCTTTCGACTCCGATCTTTCCTACCCGGCATTTTCTTTTTTAACAATCAAAACAGCTGAGGCCGCATTTGGCTCTCCGTCAGAAAGAAGTTTTATAAAATATTTATCTTCACGTCTTGGATTAAGCAATAAAAAGCCATTACAGGCATTTTATACTATAGAAGAAGACAAAATTAAATCTTTTCTCGCCGACAATTTTCAAGATTTTAACATGCCGGCATCAAATGCTTATTTTTCCATAAAAACCGATAATCAAAAAAAAACCGAACTGATAATCGTCCCTGAAAAAATTGGCAAAGAAATATTCTATGAAGATGTTTTAAACAAAATCCAAAAAAATTTAGGGCTTTTGCAAAACAAAGAAATTATTATTGAAACTCGCTCCGAATATCCTACTATTAAATCTTTTGATTTAGAAAAAGTCTTTGACGAAGCACAAAAGATTTCGGAAAAAGGATCCATGACACTGAATTTCACTGAACAAGATTCAAGCAATACTTCAAAAAAACACTGGGAAATAGATTCTCAAAAAATTATTTCCTGGATTGGCGCCAAAAAAAACAACGCCAAAACGACCATTTCTTTTGATGAAGAAAAAATAAAAGATTATTTAACAACTGTTGTTTCTCCTCAAATTGATCAAGAAATTATTTCTCCACGGCTAGAAATAAAGGATGGACGAGCCACAAATTGGCAGGCCGGAAAAGATGGTCGAAAAATAAATATGGACGAAATGGTTTCAAAAATAATCACGGGCATTCTTGAAGGTAATATGGACTTGGAAATAATAACCGAAAAAATCCTTGCCGAAGAAACATCCTCTGAAAATAACTTTAAAATAAAAGAAATTATCGGAACCGGACATTCCAATTTTGCCGGATCATCGGCCAATCGCCGCCACAACATCAATACCGGAGCAGCTTCTCTACACGGGCTCCTAATAAAACCTGATGAGGAATTTTCTTTATTGAAAGCACTTGGAGAAATAAATGGTGAAACCGGATACAAGACGGAATTAGTTATAAAAGACAATAAAACCATTCCCGAATTTGGCGGTGGCCTTTGCCAAATCGGTACAACTGTTTTCAGAACAGCTTTGGCGGCGGGTCTACCCATAACTCAAAGGAGAAACCATTCATACCGAGTCTCTTATTATGAGCCGGCCGGGACAGACGCGACTATTTATGACCCCGCACCAGATTTTCGTTTTGTAAACGACACCGGAAATTATATTTTAATTCAAGCGAGAATAGAAGGAAATGATATTTATTTTGATTTTTGGGGAAAAAAAGACGGAAGAACAGTTACAATAACTCCTCCGGTAATCTATAATATCGTAAAACCGGCACCGACAAAAATAATTGAAACTGAAGATTTGTCTCCGGGAGAAAAAAAATGCACCGAAAGCTCTCACAACGGCGCCGATGCTTATTTTGATTACACCGTGATTTATCCGGAAGGAGCAACAACAACGCCAATCCAGGAAATAAGATTTAATTCTCATTATGTACCTTGGCAAGCTGTTTGTTTAATCGGAAAAACTGCAACAACAACCCCTGAAATTGATTTGGATACTGCTTCTTCGACACCAATTATTCAAGAATAAATTAAATTAAATTAAATTAAAAACGACCTGATTGGCCGTTTTTTTATTCTGCTATTTTAGTTTTATTTTATTTAATAATTTCGCCTTCAACAACCCCTCCTGTTTGTCCGCTATCGTTTTCTTTTTTGCGAAAAGTAATCATTTGTTGCAAGACGGTAAACAAAGTCATTACAAACCAATACAACGTTAGCCCTCCGGGAAGAGAAATACCAATAAAAATGGTAATAGCGGGCATAAAATACAACATCTGCTTATTCATTATAGCCGCCATGCTTTCATCTTTCGATCCGGCGGTATTTATAGCCGGCTTCTTAGACATTAACATCTTGGCTTGCCAAAACTGAGCAGCTCCCGCCAAAATCGCTAAAACAATATTTCTTTTTGATAAATCCAAAAAACCTAAAGACAATACATTCATTGTTTCCGGCTTATAAACAAAAGAATATACTAAATCTAACTTATTATTTACACCATCCCGAAAAACCCTATAAACAGCCCAAAGAAATGGTAATTGTATTAAAAGCGGCAAACAAGAAGAAAATGGATTTACTTTATTGTCTTTATAAAGAGCCATGGTCGCCTGACTAAGACCAACCTTATCATCGGCATATTTTTTCTTTATCTCATCCAACTTGGGTTGAAGGTCTTGAAGGGCTTTTTGGGATTTTATTGAAGATTTTCCAAGGGGCCAAAAAACTAATTTAATTATAACCGTTAGCAAAATGATAGCGACGCCTAAATCATTAAAAGAAATGGTATTATATAAAACAACCAATAAATTAAGAATTGGTTGATAAAAAATAGAAGTAAATAATTCTGCCATAATATTGTGCTTAAAAATTAAATGTAGCTTTTATAAATTTATTTCACCGGATCATTTCCTCCCTTATTCCAAGGATTACAGCGCAAAATACGCCAACTGGTCATAAGTCCACCTTTTATTACTCCATATTTTTGAATTGCCTGAATTCCATATTCCGAACAAGTCGGATAAAAACGACAAAAACCATGAGGATAAAAAGTTTTCAGCGGCCCATGGTCAAAAGACAAGGTTTTTTGATAAATCTTAATAAAAAAAATAACGATATTTCGAGGAAAATATTGAAACAAATTAGACATAAACTACTTGTTGTTGTTTTTTTTATTATAAACGCCCAAGCCGTCAAAAGATTTTTTTAAAATGGTAGATAATTCTTCAAAATTTTTTTCTAATATTTCAGAAAAAACAACAATAACAAAATCGTAACCAACGAGCATTTTTGAGGTTTCTTGATAAAAAATTTCTCGGATTTGCCTTTTTATTTTATTGCGAATAACCGCTTTTTTGCTAACCTTAGTACTAACAAGAATACCGAGACGATTAGTGCCAAGTTCATTTTTAACCATTTTAACCCCCAAAAACTTCGAATAATTCGATTTTCCCATTTTAAAAACTCGATCGAACTCCTTATCTCGATTAATCCTGTTGATTTTTTTTAACATGAAACAAAAAACTAGCTATTTGCTTAGCTTTTTACGGCCTTTTTGACGACGGCGCTTTAAAACATTTCTTCCGTCTTTTGTGGCCATTCTCTTTAAAAATCCGTGTTCTTTCTTGGCTTTCCGTTTATTCGGCTGATAAGTTCTCTTCGGCATATTGAATCATCTTTAATTAATTACATCTAATTGCCCTTATAAGATAACACCTTTATTTGCCCAAGTCAATCTATAAAAAACTAAAAATAAAAAGTTATCCCCTTATTATTAACATATTTTAAACAATTTCTCTCCTTGTGGAAAAACTACTTTTTTAATATAATAAGCTTATTAGAAAATTTTATTATTTCCCTTAATAAAGGGATAGAATTAATCCTCGCCTATGACTAACGAACAAATCTGGCAATCTGTTTTAGGGGAAATAGAAGTAAATTTATCTCGTGCTAATTTTATAACTTGGTTTAAAGACACCTTTGTCTCCTCTTTTGAAAATGGACGAGCAATTATTTGCGTTCCAAATGCTTTTGTTAAAAAATGGCTAGAAGAAAAATATCATAAAAGCATTATCAGCGCCCTGGAAAATGTTACAAAAAATCCAATTGAAGAAATAATTTATAAAATAGAATTAAAAAAAGCGGATGGAAATTTTTCAGAAAAAAAGACCGCAACAATAGAAGAAAATTTTTCAGAAAAAACAAAAACTACGGCTCCGGTGCTAGAAAAAGTTTCTGAAAATAACTTAAAAACGAATCAATATGGATTAAATCCTCGCTATGTTTTTGAAACTTTTATCGTAGGCCGAGGAAATGAGCTCGCGCATGCTGCTTGCCTAGCCGTTGCGGAAAATCCCGGAAAATCATATAACCCTCTTTTTATTTATGGCGGAGTCGGACTAGGGAAAACTCATTTATTGCAAGCTATTGGAGCAATGGTTGCCAAAAAAACCGATAAAATTTTATACACGACGAGCGAAAAATTCACCAACAACTATATTCAAGCCGTCAAAACCGGGAAGGCAAAAGAATTTAAAAATTTATATCGGAATGTTGATTTGCTTTTAGTTGACGATGTTCAATTTATGGGAGGAAAAGATGGAACACAAGAAGAATTTTTTCACACCTTTAATGAACTCCAACAAAATGACAAACAAATAGTTTTGACGTCTGATCGTCCGCCAAAATCTTTACCGGCAATTGAAGGGCGCCTTATTTCTCGTTTTGAAGCCGGCATGGTTGCCGATATCGGTCGCCCTGATATAGAAACTAAAATAGCGATTTTAGAAAAGAAGTCGCTTGAAAAAAATTTTCCCCTGGAAAAAGAAATTTTAACTTATATTGCCGAACATGTTCAAAATAATATCAGAGAATTAGAAGGCGCTTTAACAAAAGTAATCGCCTCTCACCAATTCAAGGGTATTTCCCCCTCCATTAAAACCGTTCGCGAGGTTTTAAATGATTACATTTCCAATATTCAAACAAAATCTTTAACCCCCAAAGAAATTATTGAAGCGACCGCTCGCTTTTATAACTTAACATATAAAGATTTGGTCGGCGGCGGACGAAAAAAAGAGCTTGTTGGTCCTAGACAAATCTCGATTTTTTTAATCAGGGAAGAATTGGGCTCATCTTATCCTACAATTGGGGCGGAGCTCGGGGGGAGAGATCACACCACGGCAATGCATTCATATAATAAAGTTCTACATGAAATAAACGAGCTTGAAAATGAAAAATTAAAACAAGAGATTGCCTCTATCCGCCAACTTTTCGCCACATCATATTAATTTTGTCATTAGTTTTCTGTGGATTACTTTGTTAATAAGTTGTGAAATTCATGATAATAAAAATTTCTGTTTTGTTAATAACTTTTAATAACCCCAAACAATCCACCGGCCGACAAAAAAAATTAACAAAAATTTAATAAGGTTATCAACAAAAAAATAAGAACAATTCCCAACAAAAACAACCAAATCAAACAAAACTAAATCTTATCCACCGCCTTATTACTATTATTAATTTAATATATTAAATAATATAATAATATATACATCTATGCTTTTTGTCGGTTTACAAGAAAACTTAAAAAAGGGATTAAATATTATTGGACATATAACAACAAAAAATGTTAATTTGCCGATTTTAAATAATATTTTAATTCGGGCGGAAAATGGAAACATAGAATTTGTTAGCACTAACCTGGAAATCGGAATAACTTATAAATTAAGAGGGAAAATTGATAAGGAGGGAGAATTTACGGTAGATTCAAAACTAATTTCAGAATATGTTAATCTTTTGCAACCCGGAGAGAAAGTGAGGATAGAACAAAAAGATGAGGGGGTTTTTGTTGAATGTGGAAATTATAAGACCAGTATACGGGGAGAGTCCGCAAAAGAGTTTCCGCTTATTCCCAGTATTCCTAGAGAGGATTGCTATTCTTGTTCGATTAAAGAATTAAAAGAAGCTCTTTCCAGTGTTGTTTTTGCGGTTGCATCAAACGAAAATCGGGTTGAACTTGGAGGGGTTTGTTTTTCCTTTTTTTCAGAAAGCTTAAATTTGGCGGCTACGGATAGTTATCGGTTGGCTGAAAAAAGTATTAAAATAAAAACAACAGGGCCAAAGGAGGAAAACAAAATAATTGTTCCGGCTAGAACCGTACAAGAGCTAGTTAGAATTTTAAATAATTTAGAAGAATCTTCTTTGGATGGTGATGACGAAATTAAGCTTTATATCGCGGAAAATCAAATTTTATTTGTTGCTGATGGCGTAGAATTGATTTCTAGGTTAATAAATGGCAATTACCCGGATTATAAGCAAATAATTCCTTTAAAAAGCCAAACAGAAATCATTGTGGAGCGCCACGAATTAGTTCGGGCGATAAAGGCGACCGCGCTTTTTTCTAAAACCGGAATTAATGATGTAACCTTAAGATTTAAAAAAAATAAAATGACCGTCTCCGCGTTTTCTGGGGCCAGCGGAGAAAGTAGCGTTGATTTGGTCGCCGAAATTAATGGTGATGATAACGAAATAACCATTAATTATAAATATTTTCTTGATGGGTTGAACAATATTGGCGGTGCGAGAATAAAAATAGGACTGATTAACGATAATCAGCCCTGTGTATTGAAACCGGAAAAGGAAAACGATTATTTATATCTTGTAATGCCGATTAGACAGTAATTAAAACAATTAATCGCTTATTGTTATTTTTATTTCATTGCTCTTTATTGTTTCGCCATTCCAGCTTTTAAGTTCTGCGTAAAGAGAGTGTTGTCCAGGTTGCGGCGCCTTTTCCCAAATAATTTTTTGGTTTGTGCTTGAGGGGGTTATTATTTTTGAAATTAATTCTTCTTTCCCGCTTATTTCATCCCTAGTTATCAGATTAATGGAGGCGGTTTTTTGTGAATCGCCGATAGCAATTATTAATTGAAGGGGAAAATCTATATGAGTAAGGGCAGAGCCGTTTGCGGGGCCAATTAAAGAAATTGAATTTTTTCCGGTTGAAACCGGATTATTTTTTATTGAGACGTTGAAACTAATTTTGTCTTCACCGCAGTTTCCTTTGCCATCGCACACTCTAACCGATAAATTATGATAACCGTTATTTAAAAAATTAATTTCTTTAAATAAGATTCCTGGTTCTCCGGAAGAAGTTTCCCAAAGATTGCCATTAATATAATAATTGGTTTGGTATTCGCCAGTCTTTGTTGTTGCCAAAACATGCACCTCTAAATTAGGAGAAGTAATAATTTGGTTTGTTGCGGGAAAATCTATCTTTACCATGGGGCGATTGGCAATATCGCCGGTTCCTTCGCCGCCAATTATTGTTTTACCGTTTTTTTCTGCCCAATCGCGAATTGCATTTTCCCAAAGATTGAATTGGGGGTCTTTGTCTGGATTGCTCGGAGAGGGGCCTAGAGGGTCTTCCTTGTCGATATAATATAAAATACTATGATAGACATCAGAATCGTCGTTTTCGGTCGGCAGAAGGCCATTTAAAACATCTTTATTTGTTTTTTCTTCTTCGGGCTCTTTAAAGTTTTCGATTGGAGTGTCCCCTAAGACTTTGCTCATAAATTCTTTCCAAATAGGGGCGGCGAGAATACTCCCGTCAGCGGTTCCTTTCATGGATTTACTACTGTTATTTCCAACCCAAACCCCGGCAACCAAAGAAGGAGTATATCCCACAGTCCAAGCATCTTTGTAGTCGTTGGTTGTCCCGGTTTTTGCGGCAACCGGACGGTCGCCTAAATTAAGGGAATTATTTTCGCCAAAAACATAGGATCTGGCGGCGTTATCGGATAAAACGCTATTTATCATTCTGGCGGCGCGAGAGCTAAGCGCCTTTTTGCTGGAAGGAGAATATTCTTCGATAATTTTTCCATTTTTATCTTCTATTTTTAAAATGCTTATGACAGGGCTCACCAAACCATCTCGAGCAAATGCGCTATAAGCATTGACGTGTTCTAACAATTTTATTTCTCCTCCCCCCAAAACTAGAGACAACCCAAAACGATTTCTAGGATATAAGGTTGTGTAGCCAAGGTTCTCCGCTAGATCAATGACATTATTAATGTCGGCAAGATAAATTGCTTTTACGGCGGGGATATTTAATGATCCGGCTAATGCTTGTCGAATTGTTACTGGACCCAATTCTTTTCCATTATAGTTTTTAGGAATATATGGAGAAGCGGGGTCGGTGGAAAAATTAGTTAAAACATCATAGAGTATTGTATTGGGGTTATATCCAAGTTCGAAAAGAGCTGCATAAACAAGGGGTTTCATTGATGAGCCCGGTTGACGAGGCCTGGTCGCGACATTTACTTGCCCATCGATAGAGTCATCAAAATAATCTCGTGAACCAACCATTGCCAAGATTTGCCCCGTTTTTGGATCGATTGCGACCAAGGCGGCATTATTGGCGTCGTATTTTTCCAAATAGTTTTTGGTTTTTTCACTTATTGTTTCCTCTGCTATTTTTTGTTTGTATAAATCAAGGGTGGTATAAATTTTTAAGCCGTCCTGTTCAATCATTTTTTCTCCATATTTTGTGGCTAAGATTTCTTTAATATACATCACAAAATGAGGCGCCGTTATATTGTTTCCAGGAGCTTTAAAAACAACCTCTCTTTTTAAGGCCTCATCTCTTTCTTGCTCGGAAATATAGCCCTGTTCCGCCATTAATTTTAGAACATAGTCCTTCCTTCCCAAAAGAATGTCTTTGTTCGGTCCGTAAGGGGAATAGCGACTTGGCATTTGGACGATGCCGGCGAGAATTGCCGCCTCTTCTAATTTAACGTCTTTTACGCTTTTGCCAAAATATTTTTGGCTAGCTGCTTCAACGCCATAAGCGTTTGAGCCGTAAGGGATTTCATTCAAATACATTTGTAAAATTTCGTCTTTAGAAAATTTTTGTTCCAGTCGATAGGCCATCACCAACTCTTTTACTTTTCTGGTTATTGTTTTTTCCGAGGTTAAGACAGCATTTTTTATAAATTGTTGAGTAAGAGTGGATCCGCCGGCGCTTCTTCTGAAAATAACATTAGTAACGGCAGTACGAAACATTGCCCAAACACTGAAAGCGCCATGTTCATAAAAATTTTTGTCTTCAATGGCGATTGTTGCCTGCTTAACGATATCGGGGATTTCATCCAGAGAAACGAGAGTTCTTTTTTCGTCGCCGCTGATTTCATATAAAATATGTTCTCCGGTTCGATCGTATATTTTTGTGCTTTGAGCAATTTGTCGATTGATTAATTCATTTGGGTTTGGCAAATCTCGAGAAACCCAAATAACATAAAGAGAACCAAAAATAAATAAAATTAAACCGGAAATAAAACCGAAAGAAATTAATCTGTTTATTAATTTTTTCTTTTTTATTGATTTTCGGACCGAATTTCTTTTTGGAGAACTTGATTTATAATCCTTCCAACCGGCAGATTTTTTAGAACGTAATTGAGGGATAGGCATATAATGTAAAAAAAGGTAAAATATAAGAGAAGATGAATCAATTATATCATAGATGTTTAATTTTTTTGAGTTTCTAAATAATATTATTTAAAATTAGCCAAAAAAATAAAAACGAATTAGCATTACTTGATTATTTTTCGTTTTTGTGTTATAATTATAATTGTAAAATTAATATAATAAATTTTATTTTTATGGAAAAATTTGAAAACATTAATTCTTCTGAACAAAAAGGTCCGGAAAGAGTTGAAAATAATGATGTCGACGTTTTAGAAAGAGACCCAGAAATAGAAGATGAAGAAAACAAGTTAAGTGCCGAAGATGTAAAGAATTTTGATAATGTTAAGAAAGAAGCTGTCCGCCAAGAGATTGGTGAGATAAAAAAGGCGGCGCCGGAGAAAGAAAACAAAGAAGAGTTGTTAAATCGGATGGTTTCTAAGCTAGAAGAAATGGAGGATGTGATAAAAAATAAAAAAACAGGAAAAGGAATAAGCAATAGAATGTTGCGCTTGTTTACCAGCGAAGCTGAGATGGATAAATCTTTAGGAATGATTATTAGGGCAAAAGAATTAGTAAGAACTGGTCGTCCGGTTGATTTACATACCATTAAAAATCGCGCTAAATATGTTAGTGACGTTGATGTTTCAGATTTTCCTGAAAATCCGGATAAAATTTATGGAGTGGGCAATAGCACCGGTTATAATGTTTTAAGTTAAATTTCAAAATAACTAAAAGCCCCGGCAAGCCGGGGCTTTTATGTTTGAGGGGTTTGCTGATATAATCAAATTATGAAAATTATAAGTAGTTCAAATAACCAATTATTAAAAGATATTGTTAAATTACGAAAAGCGAGCGAACGAAAAAAGCGCGGGCTGATTATTATTGATGGCGCGCGCGAGATTGCTTCGGCGGCAAAATCGGGAATAATAATTGAATCTTTGTTTTATTGTTCTGATTTTGTTAAGAATGGTGAGTGCGGTGATTTTTTTGGACTTGCAGAAGAAAAAATAATCGAACTAACTAAAGATGGTTTTGAAAAAATTTCTTGCAAAGAAAATCCGGACGGTTTTTTGGCCGTGGCTCAGCCGAGAAAATTGTTATTGAAAGACATTGATTTGGGATCGACTCCTTTGTTGATAATTTTAGAAGGAGTAGAGAAGCCGGGAAATCTAGGAGCAATAATTAGAACGGCTTATGCGGCCGGAGCAACTGCAGTTATTGTTAATGATAGCCAGACCGATATTTATAATCCGAATGTTATTCGGGCAAGCGAGGGGTTGATTTTTATGGAACCGGTTGTTAGCGCTTCATTTGACGAGACAAAGAAGTGGCTGAAGACGAATAAAATTAGGAGCTTTGGCGCGGCAACTAGCGCTAAAAAGGAATATGATAATGTTAGTTTTATCAAGCCGACGGCAATAGTTTT
>Ga0172381_10001589_pt1 | contig 26364 bp, 15 predicted proteins | sample Leawel6488metaG_FD_119754 | JGI IMG/M metagenome (GOLD analysis project Ga0172381, IMG submission 119754) | Leachate microbial communities from a municipal landfill in Southern Ontario, Canada - Leachate well 64-88 metaG | ecosystem: Engineered > Solid waste > Landfill > Unclassified | place... | reverse complement strand
GTTCTTCAACATATTCAAGTGAATATCCTTGATTTTTAACTGCTTCTAAACACAATTCGTAAGTTTGTTCTTTAACATAGTTTAATGCCATTCCATCACTTTTAACTGCTTCTAAACACAATTCTGGGGTTTGTTCTTTAACAAATTCTAATGCTAATCCATTTTGTTTAACTGCTTCTAAACATATTTCGTGCGTTTGTTCTTTAACAAATTGTAATGCGTATCCATTTCGCTCAACTGCTTTCAAACATATTTCATCAGTTTGTTCTTCAATGTATTCCAATGCCGATCTGTAACTCTTATTTGCCTCTAAATATATACCTTTTTTAACCGCTTCCATACATATTTCTGGGGTTTGTTCTTTAACAAATTCTAATGCTAATCCATTTTGTTTAACTGCTTCTAAACATATTTCGTGCGTTTGTTCTTTAACAAATTGTAATGCGTATCCATTTCGCTCAACTGCTTCCATACATAATTCGTAAGTTTGTTCTTTAACGAATTGTAACGCTAAGCCGTCTTGTTTAACTGCTTCCAAACATATTTCGGGAGTTTGTTCTTTAACGTATCGTAACGACAATCCATAATTCCCAACTGCTTCCATGCATATTTCGGGAGTTTGTCGCTTGACATAATGTAACATCATCCCACATCGTTTGACCGCTTCCATACATAATTCTGGCGTTTGTGAAATAACATATTGTAATGCGTTTATCTCTTGTTTGATGGCTTCCAAACACATTTCATGAGTTTGTTCTTTAACATATATTAACGCAAATCCATTTAGTTTGACTGCTTCCAAACACATTTCAGGTGGCTGTTTTTTTATAAATTTCAAACACCCCCAATTTTGCTTAACACAATCCATGCATAATTCTTCGGATGGATCACAAATATACTCAAATAAATGAGAATCGTTTTTAACGAGTTCAAATAACTCGTTTTCTGAAATAACTAATCTAATCATATTTAACGATATATAAATAAAGTTTTGAATTCGTAATAGTTTAATTTTCAATTTTTATCTTCCCCTAAATGCTTTCTAACATATTTTATGTATTCTTCTTTAACATATTCCAATGCCTCACCATCTTGTTTAACTGCTTCCAAACATAATTCATCCGTTTGTTCTTGAACATATTTCAATGCTAATCCATTTTGTTTGACTGCTTCCAAACATATTTCTGGTGTTTGTTCTTCAACGAATCGTAATACCAAGCCACGACTACTTTTTATGGCTTCTAAACATATTTCAGGTGTTTGTTCTTCAACAAATTGCAACGCCCATCCATTTCGTTTAACCGCTTCCATACATAATTCTGGCGTTCGTTCTTTAACATATTCTAATGCATCTCCAACTTTTTTAACCGCTTCCATACATAATTCTGGCGTTTGTTCTTTAACAAATTTCAACGCATATCCATCATTCTTAACTGCTTCTAAACATAATTCATAAGTTTGTTCTTCAACGTATTCCAATGCCGATCCATAAATCTTACTTTCCTCAAAATATATACTTTTTTTAACTGCTTCTAAACATAATTCAGGTGTTTGCTCTTTAACATATTCTAATGCACCTCCGTAATTCTTAACTGCTTCCAAACACAATTCATAAGTTTGTTCTTTAACATATCGTAATGCCATCCCGTCGTTCTTAACTGCTTCTAAACATAATTCATAAGTTTGTTCTTTAACAAATTTTAATGATGTTCCATTTTGTTTAACTGCTTCCAAACATATATCATAATCTTGCGAAATAACAAATTGTAACATACATCCGTCTTTTTTAACTGCTTCCAAACATATATCATAATCTTGCGAAATAACATAGTCTAATGCATCTACATTACTCTTAACTGCTTCTAAACATAATTTTGGTATTTGTTCTTTAACATATTGCAATGCCATTCCATCTTGTTCAACTGCTTCTGAGCATATATCATAAGTTTGTTCTTCAACGAATTGTAACGCTGAAATATTATTTTTGACTGCTTCTAAACATAATTCTGGTGTTTGTTTATCAACAAATTGTAATGCATATCCATTTTGTTTAACTGCTTCTAAGCATATATCATAAGTTTGTTCTTCAACGAATTTTAACGCATCGCTGTTTTGTTTGACTGCTTCCAAACATATTTCTGGTGTTTGTTCTTTAACGAATACCAATGCTAATCCATTTTGTTTAACTGCTTCTAAACATACTTCACAAGTTTGTTCTTTGACATATCGTAGTTCATTCCAATTTCGTTTGACTGCTTCCATACATATTTTCGGAGTTTGGGTTTTTATAGCATCCAACCGACAATGTTTGTTCTTAACGAAATCAATACAAAACTCTTCAGATGGATCACAAATATACTCAAACAAATATTTGTTCTTAACGAAATCAATACAAAACTCTTCGGATGGATCACAAATATACTCAAATAAATGAGAATCGTTTTTAACGAGTCCAAATAAATCGTTTTCTGAAATGACTAATCTAATCATATTTAACAATATATAAATAAAGTTTTGAATTCGTAACGGTTTAATTTTCAATTTTTATCTTTCCCCTAAATGCTCTCTAACATAATCTTTGTATTCTTCTTGAACATAATATGATGCACCTCCGTCTCGTCTGACTGCTTCCAAACAAATTTCAGGAGTCTGCTCTTTAACGTACATTAATGCGTACCCATTTCGTTTAATTGCTTCTAAACATATTTCTGGTGTTTGTTCTTTAACATAACCTAATGCCAATTTACTTTGTTTTACTGCTTCCATACATATCTCTGGTGTTTGTTCTTCAACAAATTGTAATGCCACACCATAATTTTTAACCGCTTCCATACATATTTCCGACGTTTGTTCGATAACATATTTTAATGCATCTCCATATTGTTTGACTGCTTCCATACATATTTCGGGATTTTGTGAAATAACATATCTTAATGCAAATCCGCGATTCTTAACTGCTTCCATACATATTTCATAAGTTTGTTCTTTAACATAATGTAATGCATCTCCATTTTGTTTGACTGATTCTAAACATATTTCATCAGTTTGTTTTTTAACATAATATAATGCATCTCCATCTTGTTTAACTGCTTCCATACATATTTCATAAGTTTGTTCTTTAACAAATTTTAACGCATCGCTGTTTTGTTTGACTGCTTCCAAACATATTTCATCAGTTTGTTCTTGAACATATTTCAATGCTAATCCATTTTGCTTAACTGCTTCTAAACATAATTCATAAGTTTGTTCTTTAATATAATATAATGCGGATCCATTTTGTTTAACTGCTTCCATACATATTTCTCGTGTTTGTAAAATAACATAATCTAATGCCGTTCCATATTGTTTAACTGCTTCTAAACATATTTCTGGTGTTTGATCTTTAACGAAGTGTAATACATCTCCACATTGTTTGACTGCTTCCATACATAATTCTGGTGTTTGTTCTTTAACAAATTGCAATGCATATCCACATCGTTTGACTGCTTCCAAACATAATTCTGGTGTTTGTTCTTTAACAAATCTTAATGCTTCTTCAAATTGTTTAACTGCTTCCAAACATAATTCTGGGGTTTGTTTTTTAATAAACTTCAAACCATCATAATTTTGTTTGACAAAATCCATACATAATTGTTCCGATGGATCACAAATATATTCAAATAAATGAGAATCGTTTTTAACGAGTTCAAATAACTCATTTTCAGAAATAACTAATCTAATCATATTTAACGATATATAAATAAAGTTTTGAAATGGTGATAGTTTAATTTTCAATTTTTATATTTCCCCTAAATGCTCTCTAACATAATCTTTGTATTCTTCTTTAACATATTTCAATGCATTTTCGTTTTGTTTAACTGCTTCCATACATAATTCAGGCGTTTGTGAAACAACATATTCCAAAGCCATTCCACTTTCTTTAACTGCTCCCAAACATATTTCAGGTGATTGCTCTTTAACAAATTCCAATGCGTATCCATTTCTTTTAACTGATTCCAAACATAATTCTGGTGTTCGCGAAATAACATATTCCAATGCGTATGAGTATTGTTCGACGGCTTCAGCGCATATCTCAGGAGTTTGTTCTGCGACATATTTTAACGCATATCCATTTTGTTTAACTGCTTCTAAACATATTTCAGGTGTTTGTTCTCCAACGTATTCCAATGCCAATCCATTTTGTTTAACTGCTTCCATACATAATTCTTGTGTTTGTTCTTTAACATATTCTAATGCACTTCCATATTGTTTAACTGCTTCTGAACATAATTCGTAAGTTTGTTCTTTAACAAATTTCAACGCAAATTCATCATTTTTAACTGCTTCTAAACATAATTCATCAGTTTGTTTTTCAACAAATTCTAATGCATATCCATCTTGTTTAACGGCTTCAAAACAAATTTCATCAGTTTGTTTGTCAACAAATTCTAATGCTAATCCATCTCGTTTAACTGCTTCCAAACATACTTTATACGTTTGATTTTTTATACACTTTAAAAATAGTGGATATTTTTTGACAATATCCAAACATATCTCATCCAAATGTTCCATTAGGATTTTGTCGTCATGAATATTGACACATAATACTGATGTGTCAATATTCATGTTTTTTATGAATACCAAACCAATACATAGCTGTTTTGTGTTCATATTTCAATTTTTCTTATTTGCTTCTAAACATAATTATGGCGTTTGAGATTTGACATATTGCAATGCATTACAATTTTTCTTAATTGATTCCATACACATATTCTAATGCATTTCCATTTTGCACTAATTATTCCAAACAAATATCATGATATTGTCATTCAACATATTGTAAAGCACCGTAACCACACTGCTTAACTGCTTCTAAACATATTTCTGGTTTTTGATTTATAACATATTTTAATGTCCAACCACATCGTTTAACAACTTCGAGGAACTCATTTGTAGAAATCACCAATTTGATCATAGTATTCCGAACAAATATCATAATATTGTCCTTCAACATATTCTAATGCAATGTAACCACCCTGCTTAACTGCTTCTAAACATATTTCTGGTTTTTGTTCTTTAACAAATTGTAACGCCGTTCCATTTTGTTTTACTGCTTCTAAACATATTTCTGGTGTTTGCTCTTCAACAAATTGTAATGCATGTCCATTTTGTTTAACTGCTTCTAAACATATTTCATCAGTTTGTTTTCTAACATATATTAATGCAAATCCATTTTGTTTAACTGCTTCCGAACATATTTTTGGCGTTTGTTCTTTGACAAATTGTAATGCAAATCCATCTTGTTTGACTGCTTCTAAACATATTTCTGGTGTTTGTTCTTTAACACAATACAATGCCAATCCTGTTTGTCTGACTGCTTCCGAACATAATTCATAAGTTTGTTCTTTAACCCAATCCAATGCATATCCTTCTCGTTTAACTGCTTCTAAACATATTTCAGGAGTTTGCTCTTTAACAAATTGTAATGAACATCCATTTCTTTTAACTGATTCTAAACATAATTCTGGTGTTTGTTTTATCACATATTTCAAATCATCTCCATTTTGTTTTACTGCTTCTATACATATTTCGATCGTTTGTTTTTCCACATATTTCAATGTGTTTCCATCTTGATTAGATGTGTCAATATTCATGTTTTTTATGAATACCAAAACAATACATAACTGTATTATGTTCATATTTCAATTTTTCCCATATTAGGAAAAAAATGATTTTTTAATTTTCTATTAGGTAAATCCAATAAATTTATCAATAAACTATGACAACCAACTTTGATAAGGTTATCCAATTTCATACATCATTCGGATTACCATATAGTAAGACTGTCAATCAACAACTTTTACATGACTTTAAAACTGTGTCACTTCGTGTCAAATTACTCGATGAGGAATATGGTGAATTATTTAACTCAAAAACGATTGTCGATCAACTTGATGCGATCGGTGATCTTTTATATGTCGCATATGGTGCGGGAATATGTTTCGGATTTGACATGAATACTGAATATGAAAACTATTGCACGAAACTTATTAGCCAACGTATCATTCCCGATACTTTTCATGCGCTATCTAATTTTAGGAAAACAATTTTCATGTATGACTTCTTAAAGTCAAGCATCGATTTGGACTCAAAAAATCCAAGAGAAATATTGTATGCACAAATTATCGATTTCCAATATCAAATTAAAAAATTCTCATATGCTTTACTAATGTGTGATACTAACGGTGTTGTCCAATCTTTAGTTAAAATGTTATTCTCACTTTACATTTCTGGTGTCATTTGTCATTATGATTTGGACATGTTATTTGATATCATTCATCAATCTAACATGTCGAAATTATGTTCAAGTGAAAATGAGGCGAAAAAATCAGTTGAGTGGTATGTGGAACATGAAAAACAGCGTTATACTCAACCAAAATATGAGCGATCACCTGATGGAAAGTATTATGTGATTTTCGATGATGCCACAGGAAAGCGACTCAAATCTATCAATTTTGTAGTTCCAAAAATCGATGTGAATAAAATATATAGTCCTACATTATAAATGAACCGTATTCTACGTGTCGGTAATAAATTTCAAGTTTTAGTAACGCCTACATACACCACCAATCCATCATTTGAATTAATGTTAGGAAACTGGACTGACGAAAAATTACGCAATTATAAAATATATGAATTTGATGTACTACAAGACGCCATGGATGTCGCATTTAGATATCCTTCAATCGATTGGAATAAATTGATTACCATTAATGAGGATGAGTATGAAAATATTGTTAATAGAATTCGCAATTTATTGAAAAGTACAAACTCACTTGTCGAATTGGATACACATTTAATGAGTCCAATTGAACTGAAAAAAGCAATGTTCAAACGAGTGCAAATGTACGGAAAACGTTTTAATTTATCATATGATGCCAATGACATAATTTGTGTTAATATTATCAATCAATGGACAAACAATCTCATCGAAATTTCTGAACATCTTAAAAATAATTATGATTTGCATATTAAACGTGTTGTCAAAACACCAACATATATTAAATTAATCGGTTTGACAGCCTTTGGAACGACTTATGAAATTCGTTTATGGACGACACTTACATCTCAATGGGCACGTTGGTTATTAGCGAATGATTACGATGCAAGGATGTATATGGATTATTTACAACAACTTTTAGATAAACAAAAAATCATCGATAATGGGGATATTATGATAAGATAAAAATATATAAAAACATTTATATAATATATAAAATACTATAAAGATGGAACAAATTAACGTCTACAACTGCAAACCTAATTCTAAAAATATTTTGGAATGTGGAAACTCAAAAGGATGGAATACTACAAGTGAAATAAAAAATTCATTAACATGTGATTATAATATTCTTTATGGATGTATTGAATCGAAATATCCAACATTATATGATATGCGGATCGTTTTTCCAACAAATGTTAAAAATGCTAAATTTTACATGATTAAAAATGGTGGAAAACATCTGACAATTGAAATTCCAAGTGTGCAAATTGATGAAAGCGGTATTTACGATTTTCTTTTATTTGACGAAAAACATCAATTGAGTTTTAGTGAATTTCCCGAATCTATTTACATTATAAAAATCTTAATTCCGACATACAACAAAATTACGTTACATGATATATGCGATGACAGTATTAAATTACTCGCCAAACATTAAAAAGAATTGTTATTGATAGTGTTTACAATATCGATCATCGTTTCATCTATTTTAGAATTGCGCATTATCCCTACTATTTCATTAGCGATAGTAATAATATATTTCTTATTCCAAGCATTTTTCTCAAAATACTTATCGAAGATATTATCGCACAATATCTCGTAACCAAGTAATTTCAAAAACATTGTATAATTCTCTGCAAAAACATTTTCCGTTTTTTCATTCAATTTAACAAAAGATTCTGCTACTTTCTGGCAATCCATCATTGCGATCCATTTCAAGTAATTCCCATATTTGTATACAATCTGGAAAAAATTACATGCATCATTTTTTTCTCCATTAAAAATACATCTCATAATAAAATCTATTTCAGTATTTTTTCTTTTTTCGGTTAAATTGCATAACATATGTGTATAAATTTCATCAAAGTAATTTTTGATCAATGATCGCGGAAATGTTCTAACAAGTAAAACGAGTGACGTTTCGTTTTTGACAATTCCATAATTCACACTGCGCGGTGTCGGTTCAACAATTGATTCAACAAGATCGTTATCAATTAAAAATGCGATCGTTTTGTATAAATCTTTAATATTCCGTTTGAGTTCATTTGCCATAATATGAGGGACATGATTAAAATTCCATAACCACACTGGTAGTAATGTTTTATGCAATGTATTAAAATTGTGTTTATTTTTAGTTATCTTTTCAATAGGATATTTCTCGAATAAAGCATTTAGAATTTCCCACAATGAATATGATGCGATAACGCAATATATTTCGTTGATATCCAAAACTGATGAATCAATATCATTAAATAGTTTCTCAATCAATTGTTGTTTCGTCATTTCATTTTGACATATTAAATCACACACAAACTTTTGTGAGAACAAGATCTTTTCATAATCATCATCCATTTCATTTATATCTTTCTTTTTACTTAATGTTCTTTCGATTTTCGGTGAAACGCAATGTGTTGGACAATTATCGTTTAACACACATAAGTTAGTTATAACATGTTTTTTTGCATTTTTTCGAACATCCATTATTTCGTCAATAATTTGTATTTCCATATTGAGTATTGTTATTACATTATTGATTTAGTATAGTCGGAATTTCATAAAATTCTAAAATTCAATTTTTTTTATTTAAGTATATAAATTTTCGAAATGTATAATATATAATCATGGAACGCCTACATAACGAAAACCCTAAACATATAGGAAAATGTTGCAAATGGGGCATAATATTTTTGATCGCGCTCATTATCATATTGTTCGTTTTTATGATCTGGAAAATGCATAATCCGAAATGTGTCATTCTCGATTTAGGGAATTTGGATCTGACGCAACATATGACTGATGTCAATTTAATATAAGATCTAAACGATTAATATTTTTTTAATAATGTAATTTTGTGAATATTTTATCATTCATAAAATTTAAACTTTAGCGCTTATTCATTAAAACATTTGTGAAAAATATATGTATAAAATGAGTGGTATATTTGGTGTCATATCAAAAAATGATAAACATGATAATGTGGATATTAATAATGTTTTAACAAATAAAAAACAAAAAATAATGAATACTTTATCATATCGTGGTAACAACTCGAATGGTGAATGGGTGAATGAAAAGTGTTATTTTTTACATACATTTTTAAAAGTGGATTCGCGACACGATATGATCACGCAACCATTTGAATGTGATGGTATAGTTGTTTTATTCAGTGGGGAAATATGTAATTATAATGAACTCAAAATGTATTTGAAAGAGAAAAAATACATCTCACAACGTTATCATTTCCCGAATTAATTGTTAAATTATATCAAGATTGTGGTTATCAATTTGTTACTAAACTCATTGGTGCATTTACTATTTGTTTATATGATACTAAAGCGAATTTAGTCTACATATTCGAAGATAGGATGGGTATTCGTCCGTTATATTATTTTGAAACTGATAATTCATTAATATTTTCGTCAGATATTCCGTCATTATTATGTTGTGTTAATGAGAATGAACATAAAGTCAATCCCGAGTGTTTTTCGATTTATTTCAATTTTAATTGTATTTGTGATCAATCAACTTTTTTTGATAATATTAAAAAACTCGATGGGGGTCACTATATTATGGTTCATTGTAATATATGCATTAATCGGACATATTGGGATTTAGATCCACAACATATCGAATTTATTCCTGACATTTTTGATTCGATGAAAAATTTAGGTGAATTGATCGATAATTCTGTCAAGAGTAATATACCAGATGATGATGTGATCAATATTTTCTTAAGTGGTGGAATTGATAGTAGTATTATTGTTGACACTGTTCACCGTCTCATTGAAAATAAAGAAATTTCTGCGAAGGAAATACGAACATATACTGTTGGGTTCGATACAAATAATGAATTTGATTATGCAAATATCGTCGCTAATAAATATCACACTACTCATCACAATATTTTGACTAACACTGATGAATATATTGAATCGATGATCGATCTTATCCAATTCAAGGGATGTCCGTTAAATTCATTTTATGAACCACTGATTTATGTTATGTCCAATAATGTTAAAGAAAAAGGATATAATGTCGTTTTGACTGGTGTTGGTGCTGACGAATTATTTTATGGATACGAGAAAGCATTTTCGTCATATTACGAATACATGCGCGATTCGTCTGAACCACTTACTGAATATATGTCAAAAATATTATCAAATGTTCCAAACAAAATTATCGAAAATATTGTATCGAAGAATGTATGGGATAAATATTTCCAAACTGACAAAACTATTGTCAATTATTTTAATAACATATTGAAAAAGTGTGAATATGACACTCATTTTCAATCGAAAATCGATTTAGTATTATTTGGATTGATACAACGAACATTAATGAGTTTCGATAATGCCACCATGTTAGCGTCAGTAGAGTGTCGTCATCCATTCTTAAATAATGATTTATTGGAATATAGTTTTTATAGAATTTCCAATGAACATAAATTCAAAACAAATGCGTCAATATCACAATTAGTGTATGGACAACAAAATATGAATAATGATAAAATATTTACTCCGAAATATATTGAAAAAGAACTTTACGCTAATAAGATACCTATTGATGTTATCGCAAGAAAGAAAAATGATTTCGAAATTCCAATCGAAAGAGTTATTGATGAAAAGTATGAAACTATTATTAAGATATTGGATTCTGGATACATTAATAATTTGAAACTTTTCGATTTTACAAATATAATTGCGCGATTTAAAAGTCACAATATCGATAAAAATGACATATACTTATTATGGTGTATTGTGAATTTGGAAATTTTTACTCAACTATATATGTTCAATATTTCGATCGATAGTGTTAAGGAATTTTTCTTAGTCAATCAACAATATAGAAGTGAAAAGGAAAAACTCCTAACGCTAATTATTCCAACACAAGACAATAACATCCAACGCTATATTAAATTATTTGTTATCATATCAATCTTAAGAAAATTCAAAATCGAATATTTTGCTGTGAGTAATTTAATGTTGGGATGTGTACGTCATAAGGGATTTATTCCGTGGGACGATCATGTTGATTTAACAATAATGCATGATCAATGTTGCAAAATGACGATCGATTTAAAATATGATTTATTGTATGCTGGATTCCAACTGAAAAAGACGAATGAAGGATATACTATAACTGATTACTTAGACGAAGAAGACTTTTGCGTAACTATATTTATTGGGAATTACGAAAATGATGAACAACTAAAAATCATATATGATGAAAGTAAGTCAATCTATAAATCCGAGTTATATCCATTGGTTGACTATAATTTTGGTTCATACACCATTATTGGCATCGGACAACCTCATGAATATTTGTTACGATGTGGTTTTGGTGATTACATGAAAAGTGATTACATTAAACATTTACGAAATATAAGAAAAAATGATATTCTTTTTGAGTTCTTACAAAAAAATAATTTGGATGCAATACTAATTCGTGATGTGGCAATGCTTACGTATACTGATCATGTTCCCGTTACTGACGATTGGATGCAATATTTCATTCGTGCGAAAGATATGATACCGCACGATTTCAATTATAACACATATTTATTACTCAATAAAGATTTAGATCCAAAAAAGTACAATGAGCCTACTGATTTGTTTGTCCACTACATTAAACAAGGGAAAAAAGAAGGAAGAAAGTATATATTCGATTTGCCATTAGATTTCGATGTTATGGGTTATAGATGTCTCAATCCCGAATTACTGGATGTGTACAAAACTGATAAAGAATTGTGCGCTCATTACATGACATTAGGATCGAAACAAAACAAAAAATACAATATCAAATCTATTTTGCCGAACGATTTCGATGTTGAAACATATGCGTATTTAAATGAAGATTTGGATAATTTCAATAATGATGAATGTAAATTGATCAATCACTACGTTATGATCGGTAAATCGGAAGGGCGATTTTACACAATCGATCGCATTATTCCAAAAGATTTCGATTATGCAAAATATATTGCCATCAATTCCGATTTACAAAAAAATGGGATTAATACGAAACGCAAAGCGATCACACATTATACAAAATTTGGGCGACAACAAAATAGAAAATATAAATGAACGTTAAATTTATAATGAACATTGAAAAAATATTCACATGTGATCAAAAACATACAAATTGGTATGAACATTTATATAGTATTTACGAAACGAATTCTCCACATAATAGTAAACATTTATTTGATATTTACTCATTGACACATATCTTTTGGTTTTCTTTCATGACATCACTAATTAAAAATTTTATAGGAAACGATGTGGCAATTATTATCATGATCGTATTGGCATTCACATTCGAAATACATGAAAATTTAGATAAACAAATTGTTTTGTATCATCGTATTGAACAAACATCGACAGGTTTATCATCTTATCGGGGCGATTCGTTTGTAAATGTCATTGGTGATTTATTATGCAATTTTATCGGCATTGCAATTGGATATCAAACTAACTCATTTGTAACAATAGTAATTTTAACAATACTATTCATAACAATAACAAAAAATTTAGGATTAGAATATTGGGATGATTTTTTCAAATTCCTTTCACAATTCCCCAAATAAATATATTTGATAATAAAATATATTTGATCATAAAAATTCTCCTTACTTTTCAGTGCTAACATAATTTTCGCATATTTTAATAAGTTTATTGCAATGATTTTGTGATGAATAATATTTCTCTATATATTCATGCTTTTTACTACATTCTAAAGGAACATTTAATGTCTCGTATATTTGTTGGGATAATTCATTTACATTTCCAATATCACACATTTGAAATAAATTTTCATATCCTCGATAACATGCTGAATAGTAGAATTCTTTAATACATCCCGTTTTCGGTGCGATCACTTGAATGTCACACGATAATGCTTTTAGTAGTGATATTGGTAACTCGTTATTTATCATTAATCCATCATGGCACTGGAAATGCACAATTAATAATCGAAACTTATCAAGGTAGTCATCAATGCAAACATTATAAAAAAACTCACAATTTAGATCCAATTCTTTCGCAAGTCGTTCCAATTCTTTTTTATATTTGATATCACCGTTACCGAAAATTACAATTTTATAATCATCAAAAATGTTATTATTTAAATTGTGTTTAATGTCATAGATCGCATGTAATAAAATTTCTATTCCGCATTCTTTATTATATGAACACACACATCCGATCCATTTTTTGTCATCATTACTTCCAACATATTTACTCACATCAACGGGATACTCGACGATTTGACATTGTTTTCCGAATTTTAAATAATACTCACATAAGTGAAATCTTGAATAAGTTATAACATAATCACAGTGACTTTTTAATGCTTCTTGACGTTGACAATTCGTTTCACCATTATAATATTCTATAGACGGAATATTACTCACTTCGATTATTTCTAAGATAAATTTCGGTATATCATAATAGAAAATTATGTTGTAATCATGCATGATTTTATTTACATCACTTACATTTTCGACATAATTGAATAAGAATTTTTTGTTTCGTTTTAAGTCTTTTTTAACGACATACACATCAATATTCATATATTTACTCTCCTCTGCGATCATATTTACAATATTGTCATCACATAAAGATCCAATAAACATTCCGATTTTAATATCGCGTTTATTTTGTAACAGTCCAACGCAAAGTGCGTTTTTTTTGAAATGGTCATACGCGTTATTGTAATTTTTGATTTCTGGTATCTCGTAATAATTTACATAATTTTTCCAATATTGACTAAAGGTTTCATCCAACATTTTCCTATTAACCATTACCATATCATTTTTATCATCATCTATTTTATCAATCCATCCGATATTTGTTAATTGTTTTTCCCACATATTATTCCAATTATCGATCGACAAATCTGATATTGTTTCCGAAATATTTCGTTTAAGTCTACATCCCATTTTTGGATCATTTTTCAATTTGATAATAACATCTGCGATTTCATATGCATCTGGATTTGTCAAAAAACAATTATGATTATTCAAAAGTATATTATTAGTTTCACAAATATTTGGTGCAATGATAATACAACATTTTTCTATCATTTTCATACACATATACATAATACTTTTATTGTATGTATTTGTGGGTATCAATACCGCATCATAATTAAACTTTTCCACTTTATCCTGCATACAAAATCTATCATCGATTTTTTCAATCATTTTAAGTTTTTCATTATCGTCATTATTATCTCTTATCCAACTGAATTTTATTTTAACATTTCTATTTATCAGTTTCAATATATCGAACATCATATTAATATCTCTCACCAAATTTGTACATTTCGGAATAATAATATTAAATTCCTTATCGTAATTTTGTATTTCAATCAAATTATCGTTCCTCATAAGAAAAGGTGAAATGTATTTAATTTTTGATATGTTTGATGTCTTACATTTGCGTGCAACATTAGCACTTTCATTATTACTAAATGCACAAAATACTAAACGATCCAAGTATGCGTTATCATTGCTCACATTATTATGAATATCAAAATTGATACATATCGAACCTTTAATAGTGTTACCTAAACAACATAATATTGGATCTCCATAGATAACATAATCGTAGTCGTAGTCCGAATTACTGATCATTTCATTGGTCAATGCTAAACTTGATGAACAATACATTTCAAATCCATAAAAATCTTTAATAATTTCTTCATGTTTTTCCGCAATTCCGATGTGAGTATTAATTTCGTAAAATATGACATAAATATTATTGTTTGTTAAAAGTTTCGCAAGTGCTACCATATAATCGATGTACATTTGTTGCATTGCGTTATTTTCATCATTACATATCACATTGACGACGATTACACATGTGTGCGTTTTTTCCTGTTTATATGTGCGTTTAAATTGTAATAAGTCTCTATACATTCTTTTACATAAATCTTCCCATTTCGGAAATTTGTATTGAATATTTTCCACATTGTTTATAATAATTTTATTGATAACATCTTTACAATTTTGTGTTCCGACAATAAAGTAATCGTTTTCAGTTGTATCATCCATAGTAATCGTACTAATAATGGGTTTTGATAATTTCATATAATAAGACATTTGTAATGGATTGAGTGTATGCTGTTTGACAATAGTTTTAAATGGAATTAAGCATATATCGAAATATTTGGAAAGTGATGAAATATTTTCGAATGGTTGATTCTCGATCAATATAATATTATTACTCGTTAAATAGTGTTTGCATTGTGATTCCCCATTTGAACATTCAATGATTACTATCGTTAAATTCTTCATTGTTGCTATTTCATTCACCAAATCATAATCAATCATATTATCAATTCCACCAAAATATCCAACAATTTTTTTATTATCCTTTTTAATATTATCAATGATGTTAACATATTTTTTAAGAACATCATCAATATTCTTACTAAGATTCGTTAATTCATCATTACATGCGTTCGGAATATAAACGCATCGTTTTTGTTTGTCTACATTTTTAATTGTTTTCAAAAGTGTATTTGATGAGTAGATAATAATATCTGAACTATCAATAGCCGTTTTGATTTCACTTGTATTAATATCCCCGATAGTCAAATCAAATACCGAAACTATATGTTTTATGTCATTAACATATTTTTGTAATTCTGGATCGGAAAAATATATGAAAGTTTTACCTGCTGAATTATTGTCCAATATTTTTTTCACATCATTGTATGAACAAATAATAATATCGTTCTTAATACATATTTCACAATTGATGATCGACGTGTATACACAATTATAATAATAACACATGTTTTTCAATATTTGAATATGTCTGTCGAACTCGTTATTATATTTTTTTGATGAAATATATATGAAAATATCTTTGTATGGTTTAATATTTTTTTTCAAAGTTTCATATGAATAAATGATATCATTCGTTTCTCTTACTCCCTTTTCTATTTTCTCTCTTTTTTCTCTTTTCCCTCTTTTTTCTCTTTCAATGTTCAATATATTAATTTGATGAACATGTTGCTCCAATAAAATATCATTAATTATTCCACTTTTGTATGGGGGTAAATTTAATATTTGCAAAGCATAATCTTTATTATCGAAATTTTCACCGTCATTCAAATATCCTATTTCTTTAATAACATCTGTCTTAAACATGAAATTATGAAATACACTATTTTGTGTGGAATCTAAATAAAATTCGTTAACTTTCGTTTCACCAACTGAAAAAATACTTTTGTCTAAATAATCCTCACTAAGAATCTTATATCCCGATTCGACAATTAATGATTGCTTATTAATATTCAAAAAATCCGTCATTTTTTCTATTGCATTATTGATAAATCTATCATTTGGCATTATCCACATTGCATATCGCCCATGCGCATGTTTTAAACCAACATTAATAATGCGTGATAATTTCGATTCTGTCCTTAAACTGATATAAAATATATCTAATCCAATATTGTCTTCCGAAAATTTCTCAACAATTTTTAACGTATTGCCTGTCGCATCTGAATCGACTATTATGATTTCGAAACTTTTAGTTTTTTGTTGTCTAATACTATCCAAACATTCGCTTATCATATTGCCACTTTCACACACCGGAATTATTATCGAAACGTCATTGAAATAATCTTTTGTATTTGTTGTTATCTGATCACTTATCGTCAAACCAATTTTTAACGATCTACAACCACTGATCAATTCATTAAAAATATGTTTGCTATTTTTTTCATACTTCTCTAATTTTGTAAGTACACTCTCATAAATACAATACTTAACGATGCAATTATAATTTTCATTATTAATTGAATCATCATTACTCAAATCAATAATATCCCATTTATCACTATTCTGATCAAATATTTTTTGTAATTTCGAATTGAATTTTTTATGCGGAATGAAATTGTCTTCAAAAATCATAATTACTTCGTATTTATTTTTAATTGCATCTCTAAAAATATCGATATGATCATCCAATCTTCCCAACTCACTTTGAGTTATTACTTCTGATTTATTAATAATACTTGTCGGAACTGATACGACATTTTTCAAATCTTCAAATTTTGATACATGTTTATTAATTCTCTCATATGCAAAACCCATCCGTTTTAAATATCTGTTCGATCTAAATAAATTATCTTTTTGACTATCTGAATTTATTAAATAAACATGCTTAATGACATCATGTATATCAATGATATTATTTTGTATTATATTCTCGATTTTGATGATTTGAAATTTGTATAACAAAAACTTCGCATTTTTATGTGGTTCTGCAAAGAATAATCCGATATTATAATTCGCATCATGAGTGACACTAAAGCGTGCAATATTTTCTTTCAATTTTATTTTGAACTTTTTTTCGTGATTATTTTCTGTTATAGATAAATAAATATTTTCGGTCGTTGTGATTGTAGTGACAAAATCATATACTCCATTGGAAAATTTAACACCATTAATGTATAACCCTATTTTACCATTATTTTGTATATTATCACATAAACACATTACATTAAGTTCATTGTTTGTATTATGAATATTGATATATGGTGTTTTTAATAATTTCGTATGACAAACTTTATTGAACGACATTTATAACATTATTGATGATTTATTTCACAACTATTTAATCACATGAATTTTTTATGTGTGATACACATAAATAAAATTAAAAAATAGTGTTGAGTCTCCCGACTATGCAATAACACTTATCATGATTGTATTCTTTGTTATAAAATTTAATCAATGTCATATTATTTTTCTCAACATCCATTTCATAATATTTCGATCCAAGGAAAAAATCTAATACCGTTTCTATTTCATCACCATCCTTCATTTTGTAATATTTCGTTTGACATTTTCTAATCATATCTAATGATACGCGATCGTTATTGTTGGTCATTTCACATTCTTTACATTTATGAATGTGTCTCATAAACATACCGATTTTCTTGTCTGGTTCGCACTTTTTCATTTTGTCCAATATTTTTTCGCAAGGTATAATTAAAATCGGTATCAAATATTCCGAATATGTTGCTACTGGTCTTACATATACTTCGGTATCACTTTGTTCGTCACCTTTATTTTCTTTTTTAGACTTCTGTTTCTCTTTTTGTTTCCGTTTTTCATCTTCGTTATATTCTTCTATTTTCTTTCGGATCGTTTTTCTGATAAGAATTCCAATATCATCATCAATTTGTTTCATCTCATGCATTTCCTTTCTCATGGTCATTTCTTTTCTCACTTTCTGTATTAAAGTAGCATTGTCGGTGATATCGTGCATTTTCATCGCTTTTTTGAGTAAGTGACATTTTTTAATAGAAACAATATAAGAATCCATTTGTTCATTATCAAAAATTGAACGTTTTATTTTTTTGATATTATTCTTAATATCAAAATTTTCACTAACGCTATCACTCAATACAACATATCCAAAAAATCCACTCGATTTTCCACCTGAATAATATATTATGACAACATCATCCGGCATCAATCTGAATTTATTATAAAATGTCAAAAATTTCTCTTCACAAATCTTCGGTAAAAATGCTAACATCCATTGCTCAAAGTGATATCTAAAATACATAATCAAACATTAACAAATTATATTTGAACACTTTTTAATACATTAATTTTCAATTTTTTATTCAATGGGATATGTGTCTAAAATATTCTTCATTTGATTGAACATAATAAAACTATCATATATTTCATCAACACAATGATCCACATCGATCACATCGTTTTGTATCATTGAACTCAAAAATGTCACAAATTTATCCATCCTTTTTATCGAAAAGTAATGAACAGTATTTAAATAATTGATGATCTGTTTTTCCTTTGATGATTTGATATTATTTGGATTATTGAAACATTCCATTATTCTGTGTAATATACTTGAATATTTTTGTATGATCGATTTATCGATATATGCATACTGCTCTTGTTTATGTTCCAATAAGTTTAATATACATGCCATTTGAAATAAAAAATAATTATCATATCTTATACTCAATTGTTCATACTCTTTTAATATTTTATGGAACTCGTTTAATAACTTATGAACACTATTGAATGAATTATCATATTGCGCCATGATTTGTTGCAAATCTTTATTGCCACCTTCTTGGATTGTGGTATCATGAAAAAATCCGTCGATCATTTTTGTGTCAATAATTTTTTCGCGAACGTTCAAAATCTTTTGAATATTTTCGTCAATCAAACTATCTCTCTTTAAATTTTCTATTAAACTTTCGACGGTATTTGGAACGATATCCAATAATATAGATTCTCTCCCAAGTATTAATTCTTGCTGTGTATCATATGTCATTCGTTTCATTTCTTTGATGTCTTCGTGAATAATTTTAACGTGTTCAATTTGGTATTTATCATTAGTAACCGTTTTCATTAGTCCTATAAAATTACGAATTTTCAATGAAAATTGTTCAAGATAATATTTAAATGTTTCAATTTCATCTAAGCGTTTTCGTAAATGTTCCAATAATTTATTTTTCACTACATTGTCATACTGTTCAGACGATGAAATAATAGAATCCATTTTATTTTTGTCATCGATAAATATGGAAAAGACATTTCCTAAAATTTTCCATGGTTCATTCTTATTATCTTCAATATATCCGTTTTCACTTCTAAAATATCTTCCCTTCGCAATCTCATCAAATTGTTCATTAAATTTTTTGATTCTATCATTAATACCATCCAATCTTTCGTCACCCTGTTTCTCATTGAGTTTTTGATATACAAAATTAATCATCCCAAGTGAGTGTTGTAGTTGATCATCAAATTCCCTTACCAATTCAGTATCGTTTTGTTTGTAAAGTCCATTTAATTTTTCAATATCTCCGAAATACTTTCTCATCTTTTTCGGATCGATTTTATCTTTCTTAATACTCAAAAGTAACTTATTGATCTCATCCATAAATATAATATACGACTTGATTATATTTTATACATTGACAATGGTTTTTATAAAATCCAATGTATTACCAAGCAACTTTTGTTGATGTCCGCACCGACTATTACGAATATTCTCATCTTTATAATTGGCAAGTAAATACAAAATATCATATCCAAATAATTTTTTCATATACGGTTCCAAAATTTTAGTTATGATAGGTTCTTTGAAATTAAAGATCTTATCCGATCGATAGGTATTCTTCAACTGTTCATACATTATCTCAAACGCATCTTTTCCATCTGCGTTTTTAAGGTGATTGAATTTTACTTTCCGATCATCTTCCTTAACTAAAAGTTTGTTTTTCGGAATATCATTTTTACTAACTCCATAAAATGTATGTATGGGTAATGATCCTTCTGGCGGTTCTTTTGTGACCATCAACAATCTGATCATTTTTTGTTGGTGACTAAAAACGAGTGATTTATCTTGCGATGTGATTTTTTTCGATATTTCGGTGTTCGCTTTTTCTATCGTATCTGGTGTTTCCACATCGCCATCCAAAATCTTCTTAAATGATAAGTATTTGATTAAACCGATGATATTTTCGTTAATATACAATCCTTCATATGGTGTTAAATAATAATCATAATTTGTAATTTTCTTCATTTTCTCTTCGTCAGTTACGATTCTTTCTATCGTATCATTGTTCAACCAAAATAATGCTTTGAATTTTCCTTCCTGCAATTTTCCTAATAATTCCTTTTTCGCATTGACATCCATTGCTTTAATTTTACTGTTAATAATACTATTAATTTTTTCATCGCAAATATTTTTGATGATTTTTTCTAATAATATGAAATTCTTCGACATGATCACTCTGTTCATTAAATGAATACATAACACAATCCATAATTGTTCATTACTATTATAACCATATCCCTTCGCTTCTCCTTTTATTATAAATTCATCATCTTTAATATTAAACCACTTATTCAATGTTGATCCTGTTCCGATCAATTTTCCTTTTTTATCTTTTGCTTCTTGCTGACTGACAAATTCGTTAAGCAATTCGAAATTTCCCGTAATAGCATATTTATCAGTTTCTTCTGTAATATTGAATTCTGTTTTAGGAAATTTTACCTCAATACGTTTGTGTTGATCAGTGTCAGTAGCATTCTTCAAAATATAAAATGTACTTTTTGTTACACCTATAATTTGATTCTTAATAGTAACATTTTTCTTAATATCATCAGTAACAACTTTAAGAATATTCTTATATGCCAATATTGGAATCCCCAATGGATTGATAGACATAAATCCTAACAATAATTTAATTTCATTAAGTGCGTCATGATCGATGTTTATTAAATTTTGTATTGTTTTACTACCAATATACGGTTCAACATAAGTTTGAATGATTTCTTCACGACCGGGCAAGTCGATGATCAAAAACGGAATATTGTTTGATTTTCCTTGAATTGTCAATTGAAAATCATAAATAATCACGGAACGCGAACTGACAATATTATTCGGTGTATCTCTTATACGTTTCGTTTCAACTCGTCGATCATCAATTTTCGTTACGAATGTTTCAAATTTCTTGAATACATCATTAACATAATTTTCCGGAATATCTACATAAGTAGTCTCATATTTTTTAACGCAATTCATATAATCTTCCATATCATTCGATCCAATCTCGTTAATTTTTAGAATATCGAGTCCATTTCCTGACACACTCAATTTGTAATCATATATATTGTGCTTAATATTAGTTGTGCCCATTTCCCAATAATATGGATACGGCATTCCATATCCGTATAATTCCATAATTCTGAATTTAACATTTTTCAGTCCATTCATATCTCCCAATGTCGTTTGTAAAATCCCCGATATATTCTTTCCCGAATTTCCGAAAAGTGTAAATGATTTTCCCGTTCCACTATACCCATACGTCATAATACCGATTCCGTTACCTTGTTCTAATAATGTATTGATCGACATGTATTTTGATATTTCACTGCTTGTCGGAAATTGTGTTGAATCGAATACTTCCGTAAAATTAATCTTCTCCTTGCTTAAGTGTTGTGTATCCTGACACGTTTTATATTCGACATTCATTTCTTGGATATCAATTTTCTCATCTTGTCCTCCATCACCACACACATTTCCTCTGGCTTTTTTATCAAAACTCGACAAATACATCAACTCATGACATGCCTCTTGCGAACTCGGTATCATCGTTTGTCCTAAATCATTAATTCTTGCATATATTGCAATTTTACTTCCTGACATTGCGTTATACTGCATTAAAATTCCTTTGAAATAGTTAAGTAATAAAAATCTATTAGCCGTTTCTCCATCACATGCATTGATATCAACAACATCATCCTCCAAACATTGTTTACGTTTTTTAGTACATTCCTGTTTCGTCATTCCTGATACTAATGTATTGCATTGCTGAATTTCACATGTTCTCATTTTCTCATCTTTCAGTTTATTAAGATAATCAATGATTTCTTTTGTAAAATTGTATAATTTGTATATTGTTATTTTGTGATATTTACTCAAATATTTATTGAGTTCAATATTTGGTTTATCATTCATACTTTTCATCATACTCTTCAAAATTCTATTATACAATGTCAATGTTCCCCTTTGAATATATTCATGAATAATACTTCCCGTTACCGTCAACTGATTTGTGACAATCGTTACTAAGAAAATATTGTGCATAAATTGATTGAGCAGTAGTGTTTGATATTGTGACGTCATTTTACGATAAGTGTTAATAGTATCATTATATTTTTGCGCAAGTCTCATAAATTCTCCATTTTGTGTTATCTGTTTTTTGAACGATTCTAAATCTCCGCCTTTTTGAATCGGTAATTCTAAAAAAGCATTAATTAATTGTTCATCGTTGTCATATCTCACTTTTAATTCTGGAAATTGATCTGAATTTATCATGTCACGAACGTTTTGTAGATCGACGACACCTTTCGTTGCAAAAAACATATTATTGATTCTCACATTATTGATTCCATCATAATATTTTGTGAATTTCTTATACTTCGTTTTGTCTCTGATTGTGTTAGTGAAGGACGTAATTTCATTATTGAAATATTCAACTCCATTACTCAAATTAGATTCTTGCATTATCTTTTTTGTTTCTTCAACAATGTGTTTAATTTTCGGTTCATTAATTAAATTGATTTCGTTGAGGAATGTATCAAATATTGGAATCATCATCAACTCATCTTTATTAAATTTATATTTTGTGTTATCAAAAATATCATTAATACTAACACCCATTTCGTCAATGACTTTATTCATCTCAACTATTTTTTCTTCCATTGTTTTGCGTTTTTCACTTAATTCTTTAGTTAGTAAGTCAACATTTCTTTGTCTTTCTTGCTCGTCGACAATTTTCTCAATATCCGTTATGCTCTTATGAAATTCGTCAAATATTTCGTTTATTTTAAGTTCCGTATAATTTCCTTTCAATTGTCGTGTTGGAATTCTATTATACTCTTTGGTAATATCGATATCATTCAAATTGATCAATCCCATTTTTATTGTTTCTATTGTTGACTGAACCATATCGGCATTAATTAATGTATTACCGACAAGTATCTGGTTTGTTGGAACTCCTTTCTCATTTAATGTTATATTTTTAATCTTACCTTCTAATTGTGTTAATAATTCATCCACTTTTTTAAGATCATCTGAGTTTAATTGTAATTGGTGTGTCTGAATTGTTTTCGCTATTTGATATATTTTATTCAATTTATCAACCATCTCACCCTTCCCTCCTACCATTTTTTTATCTGTGTATGCATTTGTTATTACCGATATATTATCGCGTAAATAATCATCATAAAATGGTATTGCATATCCTTTCGCCCATTTTAAATATGTCTGTAAATATGGATATAACAATACATTCAAATTATCTTGGACACTCCTCAAACATTTAATGACGACGGACATCGTATATATTATTCGATATACATTATTATCGAGTAATATTGTGTTCTAACAAATGAAATTCACAACCAACATATCACAAAAATATTTTTTATTTTGATTTATATCTTTCATACAATGCAATGATTAGTATTATATCAATATTCTTCGTCATTTCAACATCAATACATTCTCCTTCATACTTCATTATCTCGTTAGACAAAAAAGGTGTAAGAATGTCCATTTTAGTGATTAATATTTTATATTTTCTTTTAATTTCATCATCATACTGATTAATCGCGATTTGTATTTTTGTAAGATAATCATATGATATAAATCTCGGAATTTTTAATATGTCCTTACATACATCTCGCTCAACGATAATTTTGAATATATTATACAATATAAAATCCATTAACATGATGTGATATTTTTGTATATTGTTGTATAATAAAGTATATGTACTTTTGAGTTCTGATACGACTCTCCCATATTCTAATAAAAGATTATTGGTGTTATTTGATTGTGTCATATTTATTTTTATAAGTTTCAAAAAATCATCTGCCGTTTGATTAACACCACCATACATCTTCATATTTACTGTATCATATGTAGTTTTGAACTTATCATATTTTTTTTCGTCATCTTTTGAAAATTTATCTAACATTTGTGTAATATTTAATGCCTCCGCGAAAATGTTATTGAGTCTTCCCAACTCCATATCGATATCTCTAACAAATATATCTTTTTTACTTTCATATGTTGTGTATTGTGATTTAAGCGTTTCATTCTCTTTTGTTATATCAGTTATTACTGTTTCAATTTTGTTTTCCGAAATAATTTGGAATATTTTTTCATCATCAGTAAATTGTTTCACGAGTTCAATAATATCTTTCAAAATTTTGATATGATCGATATTGCTAAATAATTCATCCACCGGAATATGTTCTATTATTCGTAATATCTTCGGATCGATCCTTTTTAGGATATCGTATATCATTTGTAAATCCTTCAAATTAAACAATTGCCATATGCACATTAATATGGTGTCATCTAAATCTCTTAATAAATTTGACGAAACACCGATTTTTACACTAATAAACGTTTGCACATATTCAACAATATCATACACATTCATTTTTGATAATTTTGATATTGTCATATTCTCATATTTTTTGTATTTCGTCAAAACATCTCGATATGACTGTGGAACTTTTGGATTCTTTTTAACAAATTCGGAATAGTCACTCATAATTTTATTAACATCTTCAATTAATTTTGTCGGGTAATCTAAATGTCCAACTTTCTTTTCCATATTGAGTCCAAATTGCACAATATCTGTGATCATTTTTCCTATCGTAGTTTCTTTAAAATGCGGATTATATATTTTGAAAATCTCGTACACATTTTTAATATTTTCTTCCACATCGCGCAATGATATTTTTTTGATTCCAATCTTGCGAAAATATAAAATAACATCTTTATGCGTTTTGGAATTCTCAATGAGTGCTTTTAACTCATCTATATTACTAACTCCGAATGTTTTAAATGTGTCGGCGATCTTTTTTTGAACTTTTTTATGATTTTCGATAATTTCTCGTTGTTTTATTGGATTACCCTTCAGGTCATTCAGTTGTTTCAAAATTTCGTTATTACGTTTGATATGTGTATCAATATCGAATTTTTGTCTATCTACGTAACACATTACATTTTGTTCATTACACTTACTATGGATTACATTTATTTGTGAAAAATCAATCTTATTGCCATATTCCATTGTTTTGATAACTCTCAATACGTTTCTCACAATTTGTTTCAAATGTTCAACATACTTTGAGTTTTCTTCTATTTTATGACGTATCATTGTTTCGTCAACAGTTTTCTGCATAAGTTCGATTCGAAATGTATTGTCTTTAATAATATGGGTTTTAACCAATGTAGCGATTTTCGCAATATCAATGTGTGAATTTAAATTTGGTATTTTGATCTTAATTTTACTCAAAACTGAACCAAGAGTTTCCGATTCCATCATTACATTACGTTTTACTATCGGTTCGCTTACATCCATAATGATATTATCTAACTGTGATACGTTATGTGTTTCTCCTAAAAATTCGTTTATTAAATCCAATAATTTTAACGCCTGTTGTATTGTTATGTCACCATATTTCTTATTTTCAACATCAATATTGAAATCATTTTCCAATTCAG
>Ga0172381_10001588_pt1 | contig 26384 bp, 17 predicted proteins | sample Leawel6488metaG_FD_119754 | JGI IMG/M metagenome (GOLD analysis project Ga0172381, IMG submission 119754) | Leachate microbial communities from a municipal landfill in Southern Ontario, Canada - Leachate well 64-88 metaG | ecosystem: Engineered > Solid waste > Landfill > Unclassified | place... | reverse complement strand
AATCTTAATATAACTAAAGAATCTTGTCCACACTGGATAGCTAAACGGCCATCAGCCAAGAAAGATTCTCCAATTTTATGGTCATTTGATTTAAGAATTTCGTGATCAACCGATATTAGTTTAATTATTTTATCATTACTTATAGTGTATGTTCCCGGCCACGGATTATAAGCGCGCACCATTCTTTCAATCTCCAGCGCCGGTTTTGTCCAATCGATTTTCCCGTCTTCTTTTTTTAAAGTTTTGATATAACTAGCCTGAGAATCGTCTTGAGCTTGCGGGGTAATTTTTCCGGCAATAAAATCATTTAAAGTCGGAATTAATAATTCAGCGCCTAGCGCGGATAATTTATCATGAATCATTTCCAAAGTTTCCGTGCCCGTTAATTTCATTATTCCTTGGCGGAGAATCGGGCCGGTATCAAGGCCAGACTCCATTTGCATGATTGTGATACCGGTTTCAGAGTCGCCGTTTAAAATCGGCGCGTTAAGACAGGCGGCGCCGCGATAACGCGGCAAAAGGGAAGCATGAACATTAATACAAGTATATTTCGGGATGCTCAAAATTTCCGGCGGAATAATTTTTCCGTAAGCGATAACGACGATTAAGTCGGGTTGTAGATTTTTAATAGTTTCAACTTCTAGCTTGATTTTATTTGGTTGAAATATCTTTAGATTATTTTTTAGGGCAAACTCCTTTACTGGCGGCGGAGTTAATATTTGGTTTCGCCCGAAGGGTTTATCGGGCTGTGTAAAAATACCGACAATTTCAAAATTTGGCGCGGCGTTTAAGCTCGCTAATCCCGGCAGGGAAAATTCGGGTGTTCCCATAAAAATGGTACGAATTTTGTTGTTGTTTTCCGAGCCCGACATAATTTATTTTTTATTTTTAACGATTTTGTCGATGAATAAAATTCCGTCCAAATGGTCGAGTTCGTGCTGAATAACGCGCGCTAATAATTTTTCGGCGATAATTTTTTTCTTTTCTCCCTTTTCATTAATATAAACGCAGTTTACTCTTTTATGGCGTTCGACTGGGGCGTAAATTATTTCGCCCTTATCATCGAGCACCGATAAGCAGCCCTCTTCCTCTATTTCTTTAGCCCAGGATTTTTTAGTTATCTCTGGATTAATAAAAAAGAAGGTTTGGTCTTCATGATGAATAACTACGACGCGAATATTCTGGCCGATTTGCGGAGCGGCTAAGCCGGCACCGTCTTTTTTCATCATTGTCTCGACCATATCGGCCAAGAGAGATTGAAATTTCGGTTTTAAAATTTCCGCGGGTTCAAGCGGTACTGATTTTTTCCGCAAAATTGGGTCGGGGTTTAATAATATTTCTAATTGTTTAGGCATAAAATTATTTTTGGTCGATGATTTTGAAAAAATATTTCCAGGTAGCCCCAGTCTTGCAGAGTTCCTTGGTATCGTTAAAGGCGAGCGAAACTTTATGGGCGGGGAGGTCGCGACAAACTTTAAAAACCGCGGCGCGCTTAAAACTCGGAATGTTTAATTCTTTTATAATGCGCAAAGCGAGATCTTGCCAAGGATAGGCGGGAGCCTTTACTTTTGGCTTCGCTTTGACTATATCCGCAAAAGATTGAAATTTATCTTCACTCATAAAGCTCTGAAAAAACTGGAAAATTTAGAATTCAAATTCAAGGCTTAAGTAGCCGATTCCAAAGTCTGTCTGGTAAGATAGAATACGCGTTTTGGTATTTTTATCTTCTAAAATACCGAGTAAAATTAAGATAGGCTTTAAGCCGCACTCACCAGCGTCTTTTATGAAATTAACATCCATTTTTAAGATATTTTCGGCCGCTGTTTTTGGTTCGCTTAAATATTCAATTAATTTATTATCAAACTTGGCGCCTTTAGGCGAATAGCCGCCGGGAGATTTTCTTTTAAGGCGATGCGATAAGTCGCTCGAAGCTAAAACGGCGATTTTTTTATTGCTTGATTCGATAATTTCTTTAAGACGTTTGCCTAGTTTAAAATGATCCTCAAGACTTAAATCATTGGCAGGAATAAGAACAATAACCTTAAAATCAAGTGCTAAAGTTTTTAAAAGATATGCCGGGATAGCACTGCCATAATCTAAAATACCTTCCGAAATTAATTGGAGCGGAAATTCGTTGTGGAGAGCGTTTTTAATTTGGTCGGCCAAGAGAGAGTCACCCTTTAAAATTGTTTTCGGAGGAATAAAGCCAAAATCTTGCAAATTAATGGTCATTTCCGGAGCGACATTAAGGGTAAAGGTATTATCTTGGGATAGGCCATGGGGACTAATAATAACTAAAGTATCGACTTCAAGACTTTTTAAATTTTCTCCGATTTGCTTATAGGCGCTCACTGTTTTATCAAGAAAACTATAATTAGCCCGGCCGATTTCCGGGATTAATAATGGAGAGTGAGGGAGAATTATAGTCTTAATTAGAGCCATAAATTTGGTTATTTTTAGGTATTTTTAGTATAGTATAATTAATCTCTTTAGAGAAGTTGACAATATACTAAAAATATATTATATTTTTAATCTGGTAGAAAATATAAATTCTTTAAAAAAATCTAAAAGATGAAAGAAGAAGAAACTGATTTCGGGAAATTGTTTCTAGGTGTAACTATTATGCCCGCTTTCTTGATAGCCGTCGCCTTCTTCTTTGCTGGCTCCGATTTATGGGGAGTGAATGAAGCGGAGGCGATGAAGTTCGGCTATAATGGTTCCTTGGGAATATTGATTGCCTTTATTTTTTATTCAGTAATGTTTGCCCCTGAAGAGGATTATAAATATCTTCCTTTGCTTGCGATAGTTGTAACTACGCTATCGGTAGCTAGTTTAATATTTAGTCTCGGCAATATAATCTTTCTCTCGGTTACCGCTTGCTTAGGACTTTTGTTTTCCCTCAGCTTTGCCCACTACTTGAAAGATAAGAGAACAAGCGATTTTAAGCTTTATAAATTTATTCTCTTTACAACTCTCGTCGGTTGTCTAGTAAATATTGTCATTGGCTTAACAATCCGCGGCAGCATCTGGATAGAATGTTCATTTTAACAAAACCCCTCAATTTCTCGAGGGGTTTTTTATTTTCAGGGAATATTTTTTATCTGGTTGGTAGTATTTATTTGATTATTTCTCCTTGGACGTAATTATATAAGAATTTTGAGGAGACAGTAATAATATTTTTAGAATTATAGCCAAGTTTTTTGAAAATAGTCTCATCAGCGAAAGGTCTTTTTTGTTTGTTGGAAATTAAGTAAACAGTGGGGAAGCTATCGGTTTTGACTAAAGTGCCGTCATCAAACATAACCGGATCGACTTTGGTGTAAGCATTTAAAGTTTTAGGAGTCGCTTTGATTATTTTCTTACCTTTAAATTTAGTGGTTAAAAGTATTTTATCGGTGAGAGGTGCTTTAGTCCCATCGACGACATAGAAAATGCCGCCCGTTTTTATATCTTGCATTAAGACACCGGTCACATAAGTCGAGGTGGCGGTAATCGGTTTGCCGGTTGTATAAATCGCCAAATCGGAACTGCTGGCCTTTTCGATTTCTTCGGGATTGAAGCCGATTTTTTTGAATACCGCCAAACTAGCGAACGGCCTTTTTTCTTTATTAACTAGCAAGTAGATTGTTTTATCCGGAATTTGGACAAGGGAATAATTCGCGAATTTTATCGCTTCGCCGGGAGCATAATTATCGAGCTCATCCTTAGTAATGGTTATAATTTGGTCGGTTTTAAAACGGGAGGCAAAGGCGGAGTAGCTTAAGAATGGTCTTTTCTTTCCATTCTCGATTAACCAAATTCCAGGGTCGTCCTTAACTTGCAGAATGGAACCGTCGGGATACAGAATAACATTTCCTTTTGGAAAATAACGATTCCAAAGTTTATAGACATTATAATTTCCGTTAAAGACATGAGGGGTATAGTTATAAAGAGCGGCCGTAGCTTTATTAAGCGGCGTTACGACCATTGGTTCTTTAGAAATAGTGCCGTAAGGATTAGAAAAAGTATAGGTTTGCCCAGCCTTATAAGTATAGTGATCCTGTTCATTTATATAGGCAAGAAATTGCAGGGCGGCGCTATTAACTTGTTTGCCGAATCCTTTATAGTAAGGGTTGCATACCCAGCCGTCAGGACAGCCATAGCCAGTCGCCCAATCAAGGCGAGCTTGAGGCGGGTTAGAATCTTCAATTAAACTAGCTTCTTTTTGCAAAAGGATAAGTAAGAATTTCGGGTTGACCGTAGTAATTTTCCGGCATTTTTGCTGTTTTTCAAGTTCGGTCGGCGCATCGCTTAAAGTTACGCCGTCGCAGTCATAATTATTGTGGCTGGCGTCATAAATAATTTCAGCGGCCGACTTTGAGGTGCCGTGTGCATTGCTTGTTATATAATTAGCGAGATAGCTATTTTTACTCTGTAAAAAATTTTGAATATCAGACAAGCTCATGGCGTCATAATTCAAAAGATCACTGTCTTCGATAATTTTATTGGGATTGAAATTGGGGTCAATTTCTATTTGTGCGAGCGCCGGCCAGGGGACAATCAGACAAAATAAAAAAAGAATGATTAATTTTTTTGTTTTCATGGTTACATTATAGTATAATTTTTTCTTTGAGACAAAGGGGATAAGGTATCTCTTGACAAGAAACTAAGAAAGAGGTTAAATGTTAGGATAATTTTAAGGCTAAATATGTTGAAACTTTAAAATAAAAAGTTCTTTTTTAAACCGAATTAATTGAATACAATATCAACAAAACACCCCACCTTATGAAACCAAACCTTAATGAGAAAGAAACCCTTAAAGCCAAATTCCAAGCTTTAAGCGCGGTCGCGAAGCGTTATTTCAGCTTTAGTCTGCTGGCTCTAATTTCCAGTGTGCTTATCTGCGGACTTTTCGTGATGAGCGAAGCCAGCGCTTTAAGTGCGATGGCTGAAACCATTTTGATTTTTTCCGTGGTGTATATGTTTTTAACTACGGTGACTATCGGTCTGAGCTCCATGTATGACCAGGAAAGAAACGTTATTGCTAGCCTAATCCCGTTAATCATGACGCTTATTGGCCTCACTTTAGCCTTTTGGCTTTATGACGAGTACTTAAGTGATCAGATTGGTCCGGGATCAATAGTAATCACTTGTCTGGCATTAGTTATCCCACCCCTCCTCAGCATTATGCTCCGGCGAGCGCTCTCACTAGCGGTCCTGAAATTGTATTTTCTTAATTTATCACAAATCATTATTACTGGTTTGCTGGCCTGGTTGGAATTTACCTGGCTCATTTGATAAAAAACCTGCCCCCAAAAGGCAGGTTTTTCATTGGGTCAATTAACGCAGATAGTTTAATTAACTCGGATTAGAACTTTTTCTTTATTCTCCAATTCAATTTTTACTTTATCACCCTCCTTAACTTTACCTTCGATAATCTCTAGGGCAAGTTCATCGAGAATCATGGTTTGAATGATGCGTTTTAAGGGGCGGGCGCCATAAGTAATATCGTAGCCTTTTTCCGCGAGCAATTTTTTTACTTTTGGGCTGATACGGAGCACGATATTTTTATTATGAAGGCGCTTTTCTACTTTTAGTAATTCTAGGTCAACAATTTTTTCCAGCGCCGCGCTCGTTAGACTTCTAAAGAGAACAATTTCATCGATGCGGTTGAGGAATTCCAATTTGAAATGATTTTTTAAAATCTTATCAATTTTTTCTTTCATTTCCCCAGTCCGCATTTTAGCGGTCGCTTGTTTATCACTTTCATCAGCAAAGCCGATGGAGTATTGCTTAATGATTTCGTTACCCAAATTAGAGGTCATGATAATAATTGTATTTTTGAAATTAACAGTTCGCCCCTTAGAATCAGTTAGACGGCCGTCATCAAGAATTTGCAGAAGTATATTAAACATATCAGGATTCGCTTTTTCAATTTCATCAAAGAGAACGACGCTATAAGGATGGCGACGCACCTTATCGGTTAATTGACCTCCATCATCATGGCCGACATAGCCGGGAGGGGAACCAATTAACTTAGCGACTGAATGTTTTTCCATAAACTCGCTCATATCTAAACGGATAAGTGCTTTTTCATCGTCGAACATAAAAGTGGCCAGGGCCTTAGCAAGTTCAGTTTTACCAACTCCAGTCGGACCGACAAATAGGAACGAGCCAATCGGCTTCTTTTCTTCGTTGATGCCGGCGCGACTGCGGCGTAGAGCATTGGCGACCGCCTTGATTGCTTCTTCTTGTCCAACCACCTCTTCGTTCAATTTATTTTCCGCTTCGCTTAATTTTGTGATTTCATCTTGAAGCATTCGGTTTACTGGGATACCGGTCCAGCGGGCAATTACCTTGGCGATATCTTCTTCATCGACTTCTTCTTTTAAAATGCGCTGTCCTTTTTTTTGAATTTTTATTAATTCATCCTGGAGCTTCTTTATTTTATTTTCTAGTTCCGGGATCAGGCCATATTTAATTTTTGCGACTTCGGTTAAATCGGCGCCTTGGCGCTGAGTAATTTCCGCGCGAATTTTTAAATCTTCAATTTCTTTTTTCGAATTGCGAATTTGAGAGATAATATTTTTTTCATTATTCCAGTGCAGTTCCAGCTGGTTGGCCTTTTCTTTTATTTTAGCAAGCTCTTGATTGACGGCTTTAAGTTTGGATGATTTTTTATCGGTGGTCATAATGCCGGCCTTATTTAGTTCTAGCTGGTTTATTTTGCGTTTTAATTGATCAAGCTCGTCGGGCATCGAGTCTATTTCCATGCGGAGCGACGAAGTAGCCTCATCAATTAAATCAACCGCCTTATCAGGCAAAAAACGGTCGCTAATATAGCGATTGGATAATTTAGCGGCGGCAATAACCGCGTTATCGGTGATACGGACCCCATGATGGACTTCATATTTTTCTTTAAGTCCGCGCAGCATAGAGATAGTATCTTCAACACTTGGTTCGTTAACCATTATGGGTTGGAAGCGTCTTTCTAGAGCGGCATCGCGTTCAATATATTTTTGATATTCTTTCGTAGTCGTCGCGCCAATAGTGCGCAGTTCGCCGCGAGCTAGCGCCGGTTTTAACATGTTCGAAGCATCCATTGAACCCTCAGAGGCGCCAGCACCAATTAAAGTATGAAGTTCGTCGATGAATAAAATAATGCGTCCGTTTTGCGATTTAACTTCTTTAAGAACTGCCTTAAGGCGATCTTCAAATTCACCGCGGAATTTTGCGCCGGCGACGAGTGCGCCTAAATCAAGCGTCACGACTTCTTTGTTTTTTAGATTTTCTGGCACATCGCCGGCGATAATTCTTTGTGCCAAACCTTCAACGATAGCGGTTTTACCGGTTCCGGCTTCGCCGATTAAGACCGGATTATTTTTAGTGCGGCGCAGAAGCACTTGCATAATGCGGCGGATTTCTAAATCGCGGCCAATCACTGGATCAAGTTTTTCTTGACGGGCGAGTTCGGTTAAATTGGTCGTATATTTTTCTAAGACTTTATATTTATTTTCGGGATAGGGGTCGTTAATCGTCTGCGTGCCTCGTAGTTCTTTCAAAATCTCTTTAACATTTTTATACTCTACTTTGAAACTAAGCAGAACAGCTTGGGCCGGAGAGGGAACACCAATCAGAGCTAGGAGGATATGTTCAGTCGAAATAAATTCATCATTCATGCCGTCCGCCTCTTTTTGGGCGCGCTCTAAAATCACGGCTGTTTCCGCTGTGCCTGAAACAGCTTGAACTGGGCCGCTCGTCGGATTAATTTTTAGGCGCGGTAATTTTTGTAACTCTTTGATTGTGAGCTCTTCAATCATTTCTGGGTCAATCTTCATTTTTTCAAGTATCGGTTTAATTAAGCTTTCGTTTTGTTGGAGTAGGGAAAGCAAAATATGAAGAGCTTCAATATTAGATTGGCCGTAAGAAGAGGCAATTATTTGAGCATTGATGATAGCTTCTTGTGATTTGTCAGTAAATTTATTGAACATATTTTTATTATTTTATATATATTTATTTATACGTTTTTTTGAGATTTTTGTTTGGAATTGTTCTTAGCACTCTTAGTTTAAGACTGCTAATTCTAATAATAGTTTAGAGTTGATTGCTTGTCAACTTGCGGTCGGGGTTAATAGGAAAAAATTGACATTTTATCATAATTTAATTATTGACAGCAGGTATATTAGATGGTATAATAAAAATAAGCTTATTATTAAAAAATATGAAAAATACTTTCTTAAAGTTAGGAGTTATCGTCTTCGCCATCTTTGCTTTGGCGGCCGGAGTTAGTGTTTTGGCGGCCGGAGTTAGTGCTTTAACGGTTACAAAAAGCGATTCCGCAGGGACTTTTGTAAAAAGTACTGTTTCCGCTTCAGCTACTAATCAAACTTCCCAAACCTCTAATAAAGCAACTCAGGTTAACCAAGTATCTCAAACTGCCCAGATCGTTTTGGCTAATAACGTGGCCGAAGGTACATTTGGCGCTAATACTGGCGGCGGAAATTATATTTTCCCGGGCGGCGTGGCAGCCTATAATTTTGATGCCAAAGGAGGTATCACTCTTGGAACCGAAGGTTTACCAACCGAAATTGCTTTTACCTACGCTGATAGCGCACCGGCCATTAGAGCTGAAGCGGGTGCGATTAAATTTATCAGAGGCGGTAATTATATCTTTGATAATAATGTTAAAACCGTCGGCTCAATCAAGGCTAACGATTATTTCGCCGGTAACGGTAGTCAGGGTATCAGCCGAAAAGTTTCCGTCAAAGGAAGCAATAGTCAGAATTGCAGTCTTACTTTCACTGATGGCTTATTAACAGCGACTACTTGTCCAACCAATTAAAATTATTTTTTAAATAAAAAAGACCCGATTTAAAAAGTCGGGTCTTTTTTTGTGTTCAACGCCGCTAATTCATTAGTTAATTTTTTTATTTTATGATAAAATATAAACAATTAGAAATGTATGGTTATTTTGGTTCATATGAATAAAAAGAAAATTTTTTTTCAAAAATTTTGTATTTTTTTAATACTTTTTGTCGTTTTTGGATTATTTATTCCGGGAGCAGTTTTCGCCGATACTCCGAGTATCAGCCTTAATGTTTATTCGCCCGATCCGACTAATGATACTTCGCCAGTTTTGACCGGAAACGCTAGTAATAGCTCCACTCACATCGCTGGCGTTAAATATAAAGTTGATAGCGGCGCTTGGTTGGATTGTGACCCAACTGACGGCTCATTTAATAGCACTAATGAGAATTATAATTGTCAAACAAACGGTTTGAGCGACGGACAAAGAATAATTTATGTTAAAGCAATCGATAGTAATGGGCACGAATCAAGCCAAGCATCTGATACGATAACTATTGATACAACTCCGCCATCATTAACAATAAAAGCCTTAACTCCTAATCCGACTAGAGACAATATGCCTAGTTTTAACGGCACATCTACCGACCAGACAACGATTGTCACTGGCGTTGAGTTTCAGGTCAAGTTTTATGGCATTTCATCCACAACTACACCTTGGACAGCCTGTACGGCTGATGATGGAACCTTTAATGAAGCATCAGAACCATACACTTGCGATACGGCCAACATTCCTGAAGCTTATATGGACCCAATTTTAGGGTTGCCGGATAATGGTTCTTCAACCGAAGATGTTTATAAAATATATGTCCGATCTTCTGACGTCGTCGCTAACACTTCTACCGGTTTGTTATATACCTCATTTGATGTTGATACAACTCCGCCCGCGACCCCAACGGTTTTAACCCCCTCTGATCCTGGTATTAGTTTAATGGGTGGGCAAAGTTATAATATTACTTGGGCAACAACTTCCGATTTTCATTTAGGGACGACGCCTATAAAAATCGAATATTCTTTAGCTGGTGATTTTAGCGACGCTGTTACGATTACGTCGGGCACGGAGAATGATGGTGTTTATAACTGGACAGTTGTTAATGGCAATTCTTCGTCGACTAAAATTAGAATTACAGCGACCGATATTCCGAATAATACTTCAACGTCGGTTTCCACTGATGCTTTTTCGATTGATTCGACCGCCCCTACTTCAATTACTATTTCTAGTTTTGTTAATAATTTAGTGGTCACCTCGACGCCAACTTTTACCGCGACTACGACTGATTATTTTTTATATATTGCTGAAGTAAAATATAAAATTGATTCTGGTGCTTGGAATGCTTGTTTGGCAACTGACGGTGTTTTTGATGAAGGAACCGAAGACCTGACTTGCGGTCCGGTCAGCGCTTTAAGCGAAGGTGCACATACAATATATGTTAAAGCTAAAGACTCAGTCGGTAATTGGACAAGTGATTCGGCTCATAGCTATTCTTTTGTAGTTGATACTAATCCGCCGGTAGTCGAAGCTGGTACCTTGGGAACAATTAGTTCGCCGACTCTGCCTGGCGCAACGGCAACTGATATTGACCAAGCTAATTTAGTCTACGCTTGGTCAAAAGCATCGGGCACAGGAAATATTATTTTTTCTAATGATTCGATTCTTAACCCGTATATCTCTGCCGACGTCAATGATTCTTATTCGGCTTTATTAACAGTTACTGATCGTTTGGGTCATTCAGCGGCAGATACGGTTGATTTTGTTTGGAATGATAGTCCGACAGTTTTGAGCGCGACCGCGTCTCCCAATCCGGCTAAAGATGGGACGGTAACAGTAGAAATTGTTTTTAATAAAGTAATGGATACTAGTGTTTTTCCGACAGTTAATGTTGGCGGCTTGTCCGATTCACCTATTTCCGTCGCTTCCTCTTCTTATCTAACTAGCACTTGGATCGGAACTTTTAGTTTGGCTGATAACGATGAAAATGCCACGGGAACAATTGAAGTTTCTGGAGCTAAATCTGTGGCTGGTTATTTTATGGCCCCTAATAATAATGCTGGTACATTTCAAGCGGATACAATTAGCCCGGTCGTGACTTTCACTAATGATGTTGCTGCCGGACCGGTTACCAGCGATTCAATAGTAATTACGGTTAGCGAAGCTTACGCGAGCACGAGTTCTTATTATTATGGTTTGAATACTGATAGTAATTGCGGCGCCACTTCAACTTATAATATTGCCTTCACTTCTGGCAGTACCTATCCCTTATCGCAAAGTAATAATGGAAAATGGATTTGTGCCAAAGCGGCAGATACTGCCGGCAATATAGTTTATCAAGCTAGTGCTAATCCAATAAATATTGATAGTAATAAGCCGACGGTGATCAGCGCAATCGCCTCGCCCAACCCAGCCAAGGAGGGAACAGTGACAGTGACAATTGAATTCAGTAAAGATATGGCTACCGGGATAAGCCCGACGGTTAATATCACCGGCTTGACCGGTTCGCCTATTTCCGTAAATCAAACCTCTTATTCAACTACGACCTGGACGGGTACTTTTAATTTATCTGATAACAATGAAGAAAAGACAGCCACTATTGCGGTTTCGGGGGCTCAGGATATTGTGGGTAATGTTATGATTGCAAATAATAGTGCTGGGACATTCGTGGCTGACACTAAGAGTCCGGTTATAACTTTTACTGATAATGTCGCCGCCGGACCGGTTACCAGCGATTCAATAGTAATTACGGTTAGCGACGCTCACGCGAGCACGAGTTCTTATTATTATGGTTTGAATACTGATAATAATTGCACGGCCACCTCTACTTATGACACAGCTTTTACCTCTGGGAATTCTTATTCGCTATCAGCGGCGGATAATGGCAAATGGATTTGTGTAAAAGCCATCGATACTTTAGATAACATTTCTTATTTGGCAAGCGCTAATGATATTAATATTGATAGTAGTAAACCAAATGTTAGTAGCGCGACCGCTTCGCCTAATCCGGCTAAAAATGGAACAGTTACTATTACGATTGTTTTCGATAAGACGATGGATACAGGTACCGCGCCGACGGTTAGCGTGGCTGGCTTGACGGGTTCGCCGATTGCCGTGACAGCCTCTTCGTATTTAGTTAATACTTGGATCGGCACTTTTAGTTTATCCGACAATAATGAAGATAAAATTGCCACCATTACTGTCTCGGGAGCGAAAGATAGCGTTGGCAACACTATGGATCCGAATAACAGTGCTGGAACTTTTTCCGTCGATACCATTAGTCCGGTAATTAGTTTTGCCAACGACGTTGAGGTTGGACCAATAGCGAGTGACACTATTAATATCTTGGTGACCGAAACTCATGCGAGTTCTACAGAATATGGTTTTAGTGTCAACAGTACTTGTGATGGTAGTGATACTTATGGCAATTCTTTTATTTCCGGAGTCAATTTTAACATTTCCGATACCGGTAATAATGGTAAATGGATTTGTGCCCGAGTTATTGATACCTCTGGTAATATTACTTACCAAGCGAGTGCTAATGATTTGAATATTAATAATACTCTGCCAACGATTACGAGTGCAACGGCTTCGCCTAATCCGGCTAAAGATGGTAATGTCACTATTACCCTTATTTTTGATAAAACCATGAATACGAGCGTTGATCCGACGGTAACGATTACTGATATTTCTGGAACGCCGACCGTTTCCAAATTATCCTATTCTAGTAATACTTGGACGGGAAATTTTAATTTAACTGATAGTAATGAAGATACGACAGCGACAATTAGCGTCAGCGGCGCCCAAGATTTAGCTGGCAATACAATGGCCGCTAATCCAACAGCCGGAACTTTCGCTGTCGATACAGTAAGCCCGGTAATTGTTTTTAGTGATGATGTCGCCGCTAGCCCAGTTCAAAGCGATACTATTAATATTACCGTTACCGAAGCACATGCTAGTACTAGCACCTATTATTATGGCTTTAGCTCTGATAATATTTGTAACGGCCTAGATTCTTACCCTAATTTATTTACTTCCGGTTCCTCTTTTGTAATCGCCACCTCGACTAACAACGGAGAATGGATTTGCGCGAAAGCTTTAGACGCAGTCGGAAATACGACTTATCAAATTAGCGCTAATTATCTCAATATTGATAATAACGCACCGCCAACGATTACGAGCGCGACCGCCTCGCCGAACCCAACAAAAGCAGAGAATGTGACCATTACCGTGGTCTTTGATGAGGGAATGAAGACGAGCGTTGATCCGACGGTAACGATTACTGGTATTTCTGGAACGCCGACCGTTTCCAAATTGACCTATTCCGGCACAACTTGGGTCGGTACTTTTAATTTAACTGATAGTAATGAAGATACGACAGCGACAATCAGCGTCAGTGGCGCCCAAGATGTAGCTGGTAACACAATGGTCGCTAATCCAACAGCCGGGACTTTTGCCGTGGACACAATCAGCCCGGTAGTTATTTTCAGTGATGACGTGGCCGCTAGCCCAGTCCAAAGCGATACGATTAATATTACCGTTACCGAAGCACATGCTAGTACTAGTACCTATTATTATGGCTTCAGCTCTGATAATATTTGTAACGGCTTAGATTCTTATCCCAATGCTTTTACTTCGGGCAGTAATTTTTCTATTACTAATCAGACTAATAACGGTAAATGGATTTGTGCGAGAGTTTTGGATGCAGTCGGAAATACGACTTATCAAATTAGCGCTAATACCTTATCTGTTGATACAACTCCACCCGCGGCACCAACAGTTAGCGCCCCGGCTACTGGTGGCTATTTAGCCGGTAGCTCGACTGCTAGTATTGCTTGGGCAATTACTGACCCGGGCGACTTAAATTATTTTAATTTAGAATACTCAATTGATAGTGGTTCAAATTGGTCGAATATTGCGACCACCTCTTCTTCGAGCCGGTCATTTATTTGGGATATACCCGCAAGTAATTCAACTACGAGTTTGGTTCGCGTCACCCCCTATGATATGTGCAGTAATTCCTCCTCGAGTGTTTCCGGCCTATTTACTATTGACTCAGTAGCGCCAACGGTGAATGTTAGTGGTCTGGGAACAATTTCTGCGGCGACCACAGCCGGAGCAACCGCTTCGGATAATTTTGATAATTCTAGCCAATTAACTTATTCTTGGTCAAAAATTTCTGGCCCAGGAGAAGTTTATTTTTCTAGTTTAAGTGTTCTTAGCCCGAGCGTATCGGCCAGTCTTAATGGTGATTATCAAATACAGATTTCGGTCACTGATCGAGCCGGAAATTCCGCTAATGTCCAGGCGTCCTTTACTTGGAATCGAAATTCGGGCGGCGGCGGCGGTGGTGGCGGCGGCGGCGGTGGTGGCGGCGCGCCAGCTGTTTCTTGTGCCGCCGTTACTTATAGTTCCTGGAGTTCTTGTTCTAACTCAGTTCAATTGAGAAGTATTTTAACGCGATCACCGCTAACCTGTTCTTTGACACCAGCTCAAATTGCAGCCCAGTCGCAGACCTGCGATACCAGTAACAGTAATAATCAAATTTGCACAAGTGTTACTTATGGTGCTTGGGGCGCTTGCTCTGATAGCGGAACTCAATCTCGAGAAATTTCTAATCGTCTACCGCTTGATTGTACTTTGAGCGCAGAACAAATTCAGGGTATTACCCAAAATTGCAGCGATACCTCAAAAAATAAAGGGGGAGTCGACACCGATGCTGCTTCGGTTATGGATGTGGCAAGAAAATATTTTACTAAAACAGATACTAGTTTAGTTAATCGGGTCAAGGGGCAAATACTGATCGCTACCGAAAATAAAGGACGAGCCTGGTACATTAGTCCTAATGATGGCCGTAAATATTATCTTGGTACAGCGGCCAACGCCTATTCAGTTATGAGACTAATGGGAACAGGAATATCTAACAAAGATTTACAAAAAATTCATATTGCCTTTTTAGATGAAATTGTTAAAGATATTTCGACTTCTGGCGACAGTTTTACTGTTCGCCTGGAAAAAGCTTTAGGCAAAAATTGGCAAAAAGAATTAAATAAAACAAAGCAAGATCCCGTGCTTTTAAAGCGTTTTTCTGGCAGTATATTAATCCAGGTGCAAGCCAATGGCGAGGCTTGGTATGTCGAACCTAAAACTAAGAAGCGCTACTATTTGGGTCGTCCCGCTGAAGCCTATGCTTTAATGCGTGCCTTCGGTCTGGGTATTAGTAACGAAAATTTAAATAAGATTCCAGTTGGTCAATTTAGTGCTGCGCAACTCAAGAAGATGAATGAAATGTTAAGCGGCAAATAAAATAAACTGAAATAAATATGCTCCAACATAACTTTCTTACCTATAGCGGGAAAATAATTATCTTACTGATTTTAGAGGTAGTTTATTTTCCTCTCTGGTGGTACAGCGTCGGCTTCGGTCGTCTCGTTAGGGATGTTTGGAATTTTTGGCGCGATCAGGAGAAAGTATTAGGTTTTTCCGTCTGGGCAAAAAATATTTTTGTGCCTATGTACGGGCAGTCTGATTGGGCCGGGCGCCTGATAAGTTTTTTGGTACGTTTGGTACAAGTAATTTTTCGCGGCCTTGCGTTATTTATTTGGTTGATTATTTGTTTAGTAATCATTCTTTTTTGGCTGGCCCTACCTCCTTTATTAATTTTCGCTTTTATTTTTCAAGTGCTGAAATAATTAATTAATATGGTAATTGAAAAAACAAACCCCGAAGAACTTGTTTTTAGTCCCGACTCAAGCAGCGCTCGCCCCGGTGCCTGGTTCATGGGCAGGTTTTTATATTGGGACAAGGTTTTAAAAAAGTCATTGATTGCGATTGAGCGCACTAAAGACAACACAGATAGAATTTTTGAATTTTTGACTTGGCTTATTATCTTCGCCGGTTGGCTCGCTTTCGGCTTTTGGGTTTTTTATAATCGAGAAACAGTGTCGGCTCACCCTTTGCGCCTCTTAGTCTTCTGGAATAAGAGCAATCCGCTCATTTTAGTTTTTGTGCTTTCTTTATGGTTTGATTTATTTTTATTTTATAAGAAGAGCGAAGCGCGCGCGGCGCTTAAAAAGATTGATTATCGGCATTTTATTTCCGAAAAAGCCAGGAAGAGCGAAAAACCTAAAAAATATAATGTTTCTAAGGCCTATAATACGGTAGCGAGCAAAGCGCTTGAAGATGCTTATCTTTTGGCCAATAAATTGCGCCAAACAGAGGTAACTATTATTCATCTTTTCCGCATCTTACTTAAAGTTAAAGAGATTCAGACGCTCTTTATTCGCCTTAACGTTGATGCTAAAAAATTAGTTGAGCTCGTCGATCATCGTTTAGTTAAACCGCAAGATGATGGCTTTTCCGGCCGGAGCGAATTATCTCCAGACTTAGAAGAGGTTCTAATATTAGCTTTTGTTGAGGCTTATAATTTAAATCAAGATAGCGTCGATGTTTTAAATTTAATTTCTTTTTGCTATCAGAAGGACCCGCGGTTAGCGGAGATTTTATATGATTTAGAAATTGATAGTAACAAAATCATTAATACGGTTGAATGGTTTCGGGTTAATCGCCGCATGTTGGCGAGCTATAAATCCTATCGTCAATTAGCGCTTCTCAAACCCGGTACGGGTATGAATCGCGCCTATACGGCTATTGCCACGCCGACCCTTGATCATTTTTCCCATGACGTTACTATCCAATCAAAATATGGCGCTAATGATATTTGCGTCGGCCGACAGAAAGAAATTAATTCTATTTTTGAGTCGTTTATTGGCGGCCATAGTGGTGTTCTTTTGGTCGGTCCCAGTGGCGTTGGTAAGAGCACGATTATTACCGGGCTGGCGCAGTTGATGGTTGAAGAACGGGTTCCCGCTTTTTTAAAGGATAAGCGCTTGGTTGAGCTTGATGTTTCGCGCTTAATAAGCGGCGCCGACGCTTCGCAAGCAGAAGAGCGACTACTAACAGCGATCAGCGAAATCAACCATTCCGGTAATATTATTTTATATATTGATAATATTGAAAATTTAATTGGCATTAGCGCCGGTAGCCAAGAAAGTCTGGATTTGTCAGAAGTTTTAGCCGAGGCGTTGAGCCGTAAGCATTTAATGTGTTTAGCTTCGGCCACTACGGAGAATTATTCTAAATATATAGAGAACAAATCACTTGGCACGGTTTTGACTACCGTTGGTATAAAAGAACCAGAGTTTAACGAAGCGATTCAGATTCTAGAGAGCAAAGTTGGTTTTTTAGAATCTAAGTATGATGTATATATTGTTTATAGCGCCTTAGAACAGTCGGTAAAAATGTCCGAGCGCTATTTGCATGATAAATTTTTGCCCCTTAAAGCCATTGACTTGCTTGAGAAAGCGGCGCTCATCGCGGCGAAAAATTTTCAAAATGATCCGACAAAATATTTTTGCGGAGGCGAAGAAGTAGCGGCGGCTATCGGTGAGATGACGGGAATTCCGGCTAGCAAAGTTACGGTTGATGAGAGCCAGAAATTATTAAATTTAGAAACAGAAATTCATAAGCGCTTAATCGATCAGGAGGAAGCGGTTAAAGCGGTCGCTTCTAGTTTGCGTCGCGCCCGCGCTCAACTCAAAGAAGGGAAACGCCCAATCGCCAGCTTCCTTTTTCTCGGTCCGACTGGTGTCGGTAAAACCGAGCTTGCCAAAGCGGTCAGCCAGGTTTATTTTGGCGATGAAGATTATTTGGTCCGAGTTGATATGAGTGAATATCAATATCCCGATAGTGTCCGTAAGATGATCGGCGACGTTGATGGTGCTTTGGGCTATTTAACTGAAGCCGTCCGCAAGAAACCGTTTTCTTTAATTCTTTTGGACGAAATCGAGAAAGCGCATCCTGATATTTTAAATTTATTTTTACAGTTATTAGATGATGGTCGTTTAACCGATGGTCAAGGAAGAACAATCAGCTTTACTGAATCTATTATTATCGCGACCTCCAATATCGGCGCCTTGTATATTCAGGAGCAGATTCGCGCTAAAACAAATATTAATATTATTAAACAAGAGTTGATTGATAATCAATTAAATAAGTACATGCGTCCGGAACTCATTAATCGTTTCGACGGAATTATTGTCTTTAAGCCGTTGAGTGAGGATGATGTTTTAGCTATTACGACATTAATGCTTAAGAAGATTAAAAAAAGTTTGGGTGATAAGGGGATAAATCTTAAAGCGGACAAGGATGGTGTGGCCATACTCGCACATGAAGGTTATGATCCGAAATTCGGCGCCCGACCGCTCCGGCGCTTACTGCAGGATAAGGTTGAGGATAGTATCGCCAATAAAATATTAGGCGGCGAACTTAAACGACGGGATACAGTTATTATTAATTCGCGGGCGGAAATTGAAGTCGAAAAAGCGGCCGAACTATAATAGTGGAACAATAAATTATGTTTTATTTTCTTATTTTTTTAGCTAGTTTAATTTTGGCGGCGGTCCTCACTTTTTTAGTAAAAAGAGCCGCCTTAAAATTTGATATTGTTGACCGACCGGATATAACTAGCGGCGCGAGCCGAAAAATACATACGACCGCGACTCCGCTTTTAGGCGGTGTCGCTATTTTTATCGCTTATTTTATTTTCTTATTTATTTTCTCCCCTCGCTTCTTGTCCGGTAATTTACATTGGTCGCACTTAATCGCTTTTTTTCTCGGCGCTTTGATTATCATTATCGGCGGCGCGCTTGACGACAAATATAATTTACGGCCCAGCCGGCAGATTATTTTTCCTCTATTAGCCGTTTTAGTTTTAATTTTGGGCGGTGTGGAAATTGAAAAAATTACTAATCCTTTCGGCGGATATTTTTATTTAAAATCATTAGTAGTTGTCGGCCCGATGTTAATTGCCGCCTGGCTCTTAGGCATGATGTATACGACTAAGCTTCTGGACGGCGTTGATGGTTTGGTTTCGGGAATCGCCGCGATTGGCGGTCTAGTGATTTTTTTGTTTACTCTGACAACTCGCTACTATCAGCCGGATATTGCTTTCGCCGCTATTACTTTGACTGGAACGGTAATGGGTTTTTTAATTTTTAATTGGCATCCGGCAAAAATATTTTTAGGCGAGGGCGGCTCTCTTCTTTTAGGGTATATATTGGGAGTGCTGGCGATTATTTCCGGCGGTAAAATTGCGATCGCCCTGCTTATTATGGGCATACCGATTTTGGATGTTATCTGGACGATTCTGCGCCGCTTTTTTCAAGGAAAGAATCCTTTTCGGTTTGCTGATAAAAAACATCTCCACCATCGCCTTTTAGCCCTAGGACTCGGGCAAAAGAAAACGGTTTTAATTTTTTATAGTCTTTCTTTAGTTTTCGGCTTAAGCGGTTTATTTTTGCAAAGTCGAGGAAAATTTTTCGCTTTGGTCGGGCTTCTGGCTATCATGTTTATGATTGTTGTTGGTTTTTGGCTCTTAGATCGCCGAAATAAAAAACCGTCGCTGCTTCTTCATGTTTGTTGCGCGCCTTGCAGCGCGTATATCAGCCGCGAGCGTCTGCTCCCTAAATATGAGCTTACCTGGTATTTCTATAATTCTAATTTAAACTCACTGGCTGAATATAATCTTCGGCTAGAGGCAGTTAAATTGGTCGCCCATAAATTTAATATCCCTTTACTTATTGAACCCTATGAACATACAGACTGGCTTAAAGCAATAAAAGGTTGCGAGAGTTCTCCGGAGCGCGGCGCGCGCTGCCAGATCTGCTATCGCGGGCGGCTTACTAAAACGGTTGAATTAGCGCGCTTGAAAAAGTTTGACTATTTTAGTACCAGCTTGCTGGTCAGTCCTTATAAGGATACGGAGGCGATTAAAAAAATCGGCCATGAACTTACGGACAGGGGTAATTTAAAATTTTTAGACGATGATTTTCAAAAAGATAACGGTTACCGCGAGTCGCAAAATTTAGCGAAAGAGCTGGGTATTTATCGGCAAAAGTTTTGCGGATGCGAATTCTCATTTAAAAAATCCGTATGAGACTAAAAAAACGAGAATTAATGATTTGCGGAATTTTATTTTTGTTTATTTGTTTTTTTATAGTGGCGCCGTCTAGAGCCGAAGAATCGCTTGATTCCGATAATGATGGCTATAATGACGCCCAAGAAATAAGTAATGGCTATTCTCCTTTTAATTCAGAGAAGATAAAGCTCATAAAAAGTGATGTTGATAAAGACGGCCTAAGCGATTATTTTGAATTAAAATTTAAAACCGATCCTCTGAATCCGGATTCGGATGGCGACGGTCGCCAGGATGGCCTGGAAGTCGATTGGGCCTATGACCCGCTATCAAGCTCAACTAAAAAATTAGCGCAAAAAATAGAAATTGATTTAAAAACTCAGAAATTAAAATATTATGTCGCTGGTAATCTTTGGAAAGAATTTCCTGTGTCTACGGGGAAGCCAGCGATGCCGACCCCCAAGGGAAAATTCAAGATAGTTAATAAAGTTCCTAAGGCGTGGTCGAAGGCTTATCGGTTATGGATGCCTTTTTGGTTGGGCTTGGGCAGCGGCCAGTTTGGTATCCACGAATTACCGGTTTGGCCGAGTGGTTATCGCGAAGGAGCAAATCACCTCGGGAAACCAGTTTCTCACGGATGCATTCGTTTAGGAATTGGTCCGGCGCAATATATTTATGATCGCGTAGCGACCGGCTTCGAAGTGATAATCAAATAAATAGGTTTTAGCAGACGCGATTTTTTACGTTGTTTTCCCCTCTTTAAGATGATATAATTTACTTAAGCCATATTAGTGCTAATATTTTTTGTTTATGTCAAAAAAAATATTTAAATTATCTCTAGTTTTAGCAATTTTAACTATTTTGGTAAGCGGGTGTACACTTCCCTGGAAAAAGAAAGTAGTTGATACTACTCTCGGCGATGTTAATACTAATGAGACAGTAAATGAAGAGACTGCTACCAGCACAAAACAGATTAAGAAATTTGCGAACTATGATGAACTCAAGACTTTTTTAGAAGAAAATAATAGTTTAGGAAGTAGCGGCGGCGTTATGATGCGTGGCATGGCTGATAGTTTTTCAACTAAAGCGTTAGCGCCCACCATGGCGCCAATGACTAATTCTATGGTGTCTGAAAGTGGCACCAGCGCTGGAACCGGCAGTTTAGACGCATCGGCAGTTAATGATTATTCGACGACTAATAATCAGGTCGCCGGTGTCGATGAAGCTGATATTATTAAAACCGACGGTAATTATGTCTATGCGCTCGTGCGTAATGAATTAAAAATTATTAAAGTAAACCCGGCCGCGGAGTCAACGGTTTTAAGCACAATTACTTTTAAATCGCGTCCGCAAGATATCTTTATTGATGGTTCGAGTTTAGCTGTCTTTGGCGCTGACCAGCAGATTTATACCATGGAAATGTATCGGAGCTTCCGCCGCCAAAACCCGTATACTTTTTTTAAAGTTTTTGATTTAACGGATCCGGTTAATCCAAAATTGGTGCGCGATTTAAACTTCGAAGGCTCATATACCGACGCCCGTTTAGTCGGCGATTACGCTTATTTATTTACTAATAGCTCGGCTAATTATATTGAAAATGAGCCGCTGTTACCCCGAGTTTTAGATAAAGGCGTTGTTTTGTCTAGTGCGTGTGATCAATTTGAAAAATGTTTTGCGCCCGATGTTTATTATTTTGATATTCCTTATGACTCTTATAACTTTGCCAATGTCACCGCGATTAACATCAAAGATAATAATGAAGCCATTAATGGTCAATCATATTTGATGAATTACGGTCAGAATCTTTATGTGTCCCCGTCTAATATTTATATCACCTATACTGAATATCTTAACGAATATGATTTAGAGCAAACCGTGAAGAGGGAATTAGTCTTTTCGCAATTAAGCGCCGATGATCAGGATAAAATTGTCAAAATTGAGGCCTCGGCTAATTTCATCTTAAGTAAGAACGAGAAAAAGATGAAAGTAGCGGCAATTATTGACCGTTATTTAAGCGGCTTAAGTGAAGAGACACAGAAAAATTTGCAAACCAGTATTGATGATACTTTAAAGCAGAAATTAATTGAGCAAGCTAAGAATATGGAAAAAACCGTTATTCATAAGATTGCGATTAGCGGTAAAAGCGTAGAATATAAAGGGATGGGTGAAGTGAGCGGCCAAGTTTTAAATCAATTTTCTATGGATGAGAATGGCGACTATTTTCGCATCGCCACAACCCGCAATCCTATGTGGTCGCGTTTGACCGATAAGCCCGAAGATTCTTATAGTAATGTTTATGTCCTTAATAATGAATTAAAGGTAGTGGGCAGTTTGGAAAATTTAGCGACCACGGAGCGTATTTATGCGGCGCGTTTCATGGGAGACCGCCTTTACTTAGTGACGTTTAAAAAAACCGATCCGCTGTACGCAATTAGTTTAAGTGACCCGGCTAAGCCGAGCGTGTTGGGTGCGATTAAATTACCTGGGTTTTCAAATTATCTCCATCCGGCCGATAAAAATGGCAATAAAATAATCGGCTTCGGGCGCGACGCCGAAGAAGAGACTAATGGTAGTGTGAAGATAAAGGGTTTAAAAATCGCTCTATTTGATTTTACAGACTTGAATAAGCCGAAAGAGTTAGATTCTTATATAATTGGTGATTCCGGAAGCGATTCGATTGCCTTACAAGACCACAAAGCTTTTCTTTATTCAGAAGCGAAAAATTTATTAGTGCTGCCAGCTGTTCAGCGGGAGAATGGCCGAATTTCTTTCGCCGGATCATTAATTTTCGATACGGCTAACAATAATTTTACTCTCAAGGGAAAAATAGATCATTCGGAGGGTGGGAATTTTTCAGAGCCTGATTATTGGGGCGGATATGATTATTATAATAATACGGTCAAGCGCAGTCTCTATATTAATGATAATCTTTTTACTTTTTCTAATAAATTTTTAAAGATTAACAGTTTAAAAGATCTTAGCCCAGTAAAAAGTTTGACTTTGACAAGCGGCGGCAGTGATTATATTATTACTCCGACCCCCCTCTCGGGCGGAGCGGGCGTTTCCGGGAGCGAAGTTCCGGCTCCGTCTCTGAGCTCAAGCACACCGCCCTCAGAACCGTTAATACCGCCTTTACTTGAAGACGGGAGTTCAACTCCGGACACGGGCAGTTCAACTAATCCCTAATTTAGGTTTATGATGAAAAATAATTATTTGTATTTAATTTTAATTCCGTTTCTGCTTTGGGTTTTAGATGAGATTTTCGTCTTCAAGCCGGATTTTTTCTTTGTCGCTCTAGGCCTGGGATTATTAATTATTACTTTCGGTGTCCGACGTCTTATAAAAAAGCAAAGCCCGAAATTTTGGCCGGTTTTTATTCTGCCGCTAGGCTTATTTTATTTAAGCTTTTCTTTCTATAGCGCCATGATTGTTGGCCAATTCTGGATTCAGGCCATTTTTCTTTTAAATGCCTGGTTTAGCTTTTTTTATCTGCAAAATATTTATTATTATTTTTCCTTTGGTGCTCCGGAGCGCGAGGTGAAATTGCGCCGTTTGCTGACAAGCGGTTCTTTTCTCTCGACCTTTGCCATCGCTTCGTCTTTGTATGCTTTGCCGATTTTTTTAAGCTGGCCATTTTTTACCCTCCTTTTAGTTTTTGTTTTGATTAGCTTGGGTCTTTTCGGTCAATTTCTGATATTAGAAAAAAATATTAGTGCGGAGCAAAAGATTTTTTGGGGGATCAAAGTCCTAATCCTCGCCGAATCGGCCGGCGCTCTTTTTCTTCTGCCACTTAATTATAATATCCTCGGGTTGCTCTTGGCGCTTATTTTTTACCTCTTAATTTTATTCGACGATTGGCGCGCTACCGGCCGGCTTTACTATAAAAAATTAAAATGGCCGCTAATTATCAGCGCTTTAGTTATTGTCCTCATTCTTCTATCGGCCCGCTGGCTTTAAAAATAAATTATTTTTTATGTTTAATAAGATTAAAAACAATGTTTTCTTGGTAATTTTTCTAACGGTTATTTGCGGCTTAGTCGCCGGCGCTTGTGGGGAAATTATAACCAGAGTTTATTTTTTGAATGATTTTTCCTTTCCTTATTCTAACCAAGAATTAAATTTGACGGATCTGAATAATAATCGCTCTAATTTGATTATTCGCGACGCCAAGACAGTGGTCGTTAATCAAGATTTAAAAGTTGCAGAAACAATTAACTCCCTTACTCCATCGCTCGTTAGCGTTTTTAAAGAAATTGACCCGAAAACCGCCGGTAGTTCAGTAAAACCGGAGTATTACCCACTAGGCAATCCGCTGTTTGTCGGTTTAATCATTACTAGCGATGGCTGGGTTATGTCGTCTTTGCCCGCCGAAATAAAAGACGCTTTTGCCGTCAAAGGTTACGTGGTTATTACTTCCGATCGAAAAATTTATAAGATTGATAAAATTACTGTTTTAAAAAATTCGCCCGGCGACGTTATTTTCTTTCATCTAAACGCGGCCGCGAATTTGCCGGTTAGAAAAATCGCGACCCGCGCCGAATTATCTTTGGGCCAATCGCTGATAGTGATCGATAATCATAATAATGTTTGGCCGACCACCCTGTCGTCATTTAAAAAAACACCGGAGATTTTAAATAGCGACGCGACGAATGCCCGTTTAGCATTCGCGAACAACTCGGACGCGATTCAAAAAAATTCTTTCGTCTTTAATCTAGCCGGTGATTTAACGGCGCTCATTGGGACTGATAAAGAAATAATTCCAGCTTTTTCTTATAGTAACTATTGGCAGAGTTTCAGTCGGCAAACCTTAGTGGCCCGCCCTTTCTTGGGGGTTAATTATTTAGATTTGGCTGGCAATCGGATTCCTGAAGTTAACCTTTATAAAGGTGCCTTAATCTATCCCAATGCTGATAAGGTTGCAGTTATTAAAAATAGCCCGGCGGCAGCGGCTGGTTTTATAGCCGGAGATATAATCAGCTGGATAGATAATCAAGAAATTAATGCCACTAATGATTTGGCGGATATAATCGCGGGTTATAAGGTTGGCGATAAAATTATCATTACTTATATCCGCGGCGGACAAGAGAAAGAAGTTACTCTTAAGTTAGGCGAATTGAAATAATTTTTTTCCTCTTAAGCTATGAAAATTGTAACCATCCAAAAATTAAAAAATTTAAAAAATAAAAGAGTCTTTTTAAGAGTTGATTTTAATGTCGCACTTAAACAAGGCAAGGTTAAAGAAGATTATAAGATTCAGTCGGAACTCGAAACAATTAATTTCCTTCTAGGAAAAGGCGCTAAACTTATAATCGCTACTCATCTCGGTGAACCGAAGGGCGAGCCTGAAAAGGCCTATTCCGTTAAGCCAGCAGCGGCGCGTTTACAAAAACTAATAAAAAAGCCAGTCAAATTTTGTGCCGAAACCGTAGGCCCGAAAGCCGCCAAAGCGGTTTCTAGCTTAAAAGCCGGGGAAATCCTAATGCTGGAAAATTTGCGCTTTAATGCTGGTGAATTAACTAATGATAATAATTTTGCTAAAGAATTGGCGCACTTAGCTGACATTTATATTAATGATGCTTTTGCGGTCTGCCATCGCGATCAAGCTTCCGTTTCCGCGATTAAAAAATATTTGCCGGCTTATGCTGGATTATTACTGGCTAAAGAAGTTATAGCTTTAAATAAGATTATTAAACCTAAAAAGCCATTGGTCGTAATTATGGGCGGCGCAAAAATCGCCACTAAAGCGCCTCTTATTTCTAAATTATATCCCGCGGCTAGCTATATTCTCTTAGGTGGCGCTCTAGCGAATAATTTTTTTAAATACCAGAAGAAAGAAATCGGCAAATCATTATTTGATGCGGACAGTTTAGTGTGCGTTAATAAATTATGTAAGGTTAAAAAGAATGCAATTAAGATAATTTTGCCAATTGATGTGGTTGTCAAAACTAAATCAGGCTCAGCTGTGCTCCGCCGTCCGGAAGAAGTAAAAAAAGATGAAATGATTCTAGATATCGGTCCGGAGACAATTTCGCTTTTTGCTCAATATATAAAAAAAGCGCAAACTTTGGTTTGGAATGGCCCGATGGGAAAATTCGAAGAGGAGGGTTTTAAACAGGGAACGCTTTCCATCGCGCGCCTTATTGCTTCACGTTCTTCGGGCAAAGCTTACGGACTCGTAGGCGGCGGAGAAACGATCGAGGCCTTGAAACTGACGAAGATGGCGGAATATGTTGATTGGGTTTCAACGGCGGGGGGCGCCATGCTTACTTATTTGGGAGGCGGGAAAATGCCCGGGCTCGCTAAAATAGTCACTAAATAATTATTAGAGATATGCCGAAGATAAAAAATATTTTAGCTCGTGAAATTTTAGATTCACGGGGTAATCCGACGATTGAAGTCAAAGTTATTCTGGCTAACGATTTGAGCGCCAAGGCGAGCGTGCCGAGTGGCGCTTCAACCGGAAGTTATGAAGCGATTGAACTACGCGATGGCGATAAAAAACGCTATGGCGGTTTAGGCGTCTTGCAAGCGGTTAATAAAATTCGGGAAATCATTGCGCCGAAGTTAATCGGTTTT